>JACCEC010783326.1_pt1 | contig 42974 bp, 32 predicted proteins | sample 7450121 | NCBI WGS metagenome assembly JACCEC01 (sample SAMN15323455, study PRJNA562643) | freshwater metagenome | isolation source: river surface water | place: USA:Blue River Watershed | collected 2017-08-18 | reverse complement strand
TTAAAACTTTTAGACAGAGTTCATTTTACAGTCTCGATATGAGCTAAGTTAATATTTTCACTCCTATGTGTATTAAGCAAGTAAAACATGCGTTTCTCGTTTTACTTGTTTCTCTATTATTAGTCATTCTTTATTTCAAGATAATCCTGTTCACTATCTACTTTCATAACTAAACGATTTTAGTTAAAAACTAGATAGGGCTAGTTACATCAGGCTTCTCAAACCTATTATTAGTCGTATCATTATTCTTCTTGAAAAGTAGTAAAATATCAGATTGTGATTCGTTACACTCACCCATCTTTTATAAGCACCTATCCATGTTCAAAAAAATATTCTTGGGCTTATTTGGCTTATTGCTGATTCTCGGCCTCTATTACCGAGAGTTAGTCAGTTATGGGTACATGCAAGCCAAGGGCCAGCTTCAAATTTTGTTCAATACTGAGCCTGTAACGGAGGTATTGAAAGACCCATCATTTCCAGACTCGCTTAAGCAACGGCTCAGGCTCATTGGAGAAATCAAACAATTTGCTATCGACTCCTTGGGACTAGACTCTTCGGACAGTTATACTGAGTTTTATAACCAGCACGGCAAGCCCATTTTGTGGGTGTTAACAGCTTCTGAAAAATATCGCCTCGTACCTCGCCAATGGGATTTTCCAGTCATAGGGACGTTTGCTTACAAAGGCTTTTTTGACAGTACCCGCGCCCAACAAGAACAACAACTCCTAATTGCAGAAAGGTTTGATACTCAACTAAACGAAGTATCGGCTTGGAGTACACTGGGATTTTTCAAGGACCCTATTCTGTCATCAATGCTGTACCGAGGTGCAGGGAGTTTAGCCAACCTTATCATTCACGAAATGACGCACGGTACACTGTTTGTCAAAAACAACCTTGAACTCAACGAAAACCTCGCCACTTTTGTGGGCGACTACGGAGCGATTCGTTTTTTGACCGCCAAATACGGGGCAAATTCTCCTGAATTGGAAAAATACGAGTTCAGAAAACGCTACAACGACGCCATTTCGCAGCACATCGTACGGGGAGCAAAACAGCTTGATAGTTTGTACAACACCTTCCGCCCTTCGCTAACTTCTGCCCAAAAAGACACCTTAAAAACGAGACAAATCCGCTATATTGTTCAACAATCGGATACGCTTTTGGGTGGACTTATTGGAAAAAAATACCCTTGGCGAGGCACGAAACTCCCCAATAATGCGTTTTTTATCGGATACCTAACGTATCACTCCCAACAAAACCAGTTTCAGGAAGAATTTCAGCGTAAGTTTAAAGGAAACTTTACTAAGTACCTTGCTTACTTGAAAACAACCTACCCGACCTCGTTTTAGGGAGTTCTTGTTTTACCTACCATCCACTCAATATGCTCGGACGCTTCGCCTTGGTATTTGCTGTGCTTTTTTTCTCTTCTTTTCATACCAAAGACTTCTATCGCCGTATCCCACAAACAAACTTTGGCGTAGGTGAGCACCTCGAATACCGCGTACATTATGGAATATTCAACGCGGCCAATGCCGTCGTTGATGTAAGCCCAAATGTGTATCAGGTGAATGGTCGACCGTGTTATAAAATCAACATCTTGGGAACTACCTTAGGGGCTTTCAGTTGGTTTGCCAAAGTTCGCAACGAATGGCAATCGTGGATGGACACCTCGGCTATTGTTTCTCAAAAATTTTACCGTAATATCCAAGAAAACAACTACCACAAAGTGGAAACAACGGTGTTTAACCACGACACAGACGATGCTATAGTGACCGACGACAACGGCACCAAAAAGTTTAATGTACCTAATCACATTCAGGATGCGATTAGTAGTTATTTTTTCCTTCGCACGCTCGATTTCTCAAAACTTAGCCCCAACGAAGTGGTAGAAGTGCCCACGTTTTTTGAAAACTCGGTCTATAAACTCAAAGTAAAATACCGTGGACGGGACGTAGTCAAAACCAAATATGGTAAAATAAAAGCCCTCAGGCTTACGCCTATTATGCCTAATAATGAGCTTTTTAAAGGTGAAAACTCCATTCGAATTTGGGTATCGGACGATGCCAACAAAGTCCCCATCAAAGTCGAAGTAGACTTATGGGTAGGGGCTTTGGTCATGGAGGTTAGTTCGTACCGAGGAGCTAGAAATACCTACAATTGGTACTAATTTACGTGCGTTGGGTTGCTCACAACCCAACTTCACCTACGCGCTTCTTTTTCGGTAATTAAATACCGCAAGCGCATTAAAACCTACCGCAAAGACTATCATGACCAAAAATTCGGGAATTAAATCAGAAAAGGCACTGCCTTTAATATAAACCGCCCGAATGATTTTAATAAAATAGGCAGGCGGATTGATGCGGGTCAGCCATTGTGCCCACTCGGGCATACTTTCGATGGGCGTGTATAGCCCTCCCAACAAAATAAACACCATCATACAGAAAAAAGCGAAGAGCGTAGCTTGCTGCTGCGTATCGACAAAGGTGCTGATTAACAAGCCAATCCCTAACACGCCAAACATATACACCGCCGAAAAAGCATAGATGGTAAAAAAAGAACCAACGGGTAAAAATCGAAATATTACAAAGGTTACAATCATTCCTAACGTAATCGAAACCATCCCCAATACCCAAAAAGGAATCAGTTTTCCCAAAATAAACTCGTACTTTTTGATGGGGGTCACGTTGATTTGCTCGATAGTGCCTACTTCTTTCTCTGCCACGATGTTTAGTGCCGTTAAGAAGGCCCCCACCATCGTCACTAAAATGGCCAAAATGCCTGGCACCATAAACAAATGGTAATCAAAATGGGGATTATACCAGTTGGCCGACGTAATTTCAATTTGCGGCATTTCATTAAACTTAGGCAGCAACATCCAATCTTCCCGAATTTCGCGGTTGAAATCGCCAATCATTTGGGCTGCATAAGCCGTTCCCAATCCCGCTCTTACTCCGTTGACCGCATCGGCTGCTAGGTGCAACTGTGCCTTATTGAACTTAATCAAATCGCGCTCAAAATGCGCAGGAATCGTCAATATCAAATCGGTTTTCCCATCTCCTACGGTCTTGGTTGCCTGGGCGTATGATTGCGTATATTCAACCAGTTGAAAATAGCCCGACGCCGTCATTTTATTCACCAACTTCGACGAATAGCTAGAATGGTCTTGGTCTACAACACTGATGGAAATATGTTTGATTTCGTAATCGGCAGCCAACGGAATCACAATCAACTGCATAATAGGCATAATCAGAATCATTCGTAAGATGGTAGGATTCCGAAATATTTGCCGAAATTCTTTTTGTAACAAAAAAACTAGATTTCGCATTTTTTCTCTTTTTAAGCCAACCGAATTTTGAACTTACGTATCGCCACGGTCAAATATACAACGGTCATAATGGCCAAAATCAGGGTCTGCTTGGCCACGTACGAAAACCCTAACCCCTTCACCATAATAGCCCGAACGATGCTATAATACCACTTCGTCGGAACGATATTGCTCACAATTTGCAACGGCAGGGGCATGTTTTCAATCGGAAACATAAACCCGCTAAATACCAACGCAGGCATCAAAAAACCCACCAGCGACAAAAACATGGCCGTTTGTTGTGAATCAACCACCGCTGATACCAATAAACCTAAGGATAAAGTAGTGATAATAAATAACAAACTCTCAGCCAGTAGTAAAGGAAGGCTTCCACGAATGGGCATATCTAGCAGAAAAACAGCCAACAACAAGATGATAATTACGTCGATAAAACACAAAAACAGGTAAGGAACAGCTTTGCTAAGAACCACTAACAAGGGGCGCATAGGCGAAACAAGCAAGATTTCCATGGTTCCTGTTTCTTTTTCTTTGACAATCGACACCGAGGTCATCATAGCTCCTAAGAGCATCAAAATCAAGGTCATTACACCTGGTACAAAGTTATACGAGCTTTTAAGCTGCGGGTTATACAACATCCGCGTTTCGGTTTCGATGGTGTACGGCAACTTTTTTTGTTGGGTAAGTTCGTTTTGATAATCGCGAAAAATGCTAGAGGCATAATTGATGACAATGTTAGACGTATTGGGATCGGACGCATCACCAATAAATCGAACTTGTACTTGGTTGGTATGTGACAAATCCTCCTGAAAATTTTGAGGAAAAATAATAACTAACCGCGCCTCACCCCGCCGAAAAACGCGCTCAATTTGTGCCTCAGAAGCTAAGCGTTCTTTGACGCTAAAATACTGGCTTTGGTCAATACGGTCGATGAGTAAGCGCGAGGCATCATCGTTGGAATAATCTAAAATGGCCACGTTTGAGTTTTTGACCTCGCTCGAAAGTGCAAAGCCAAACAAAATCATCATCACAACGGGCAACCCCAGCAGAATTACTAAGCTGCGGGTATCGCGGAGTACGTGCCAAAATTCTTTTCGGATAAATGCTACAAATATTTTCATGTCGTTATTCTCCTCGTTTTGCGCCTCGTGCTAATTGTAAAAATACCTCATCCATGCTCTCTGCTTTAAACTGCCTTTTAAGCCCTGAAGGCGTATCTAAGGCTGCAATCCTCCCATCAACCATAATCGAAACTCGATCGCAATATTCTGCTTCGTCCATGTAGTGGGTTGTTACAAAAACGGTGATACCCTCGTGCGCTGCTTCGTAAATCATATCCCAAAATTGACGACGAGTAATAGGATCGACGCCACCAGTAGGTTCATCCAAAAACACCACCTTGGGACGGTGTAAAATGGCTACGGAAAAGGATATTTTTTGTTTCCATCCCAGTGGCAGCGAACCCACCAATTTATCAGCCTCTTGGTTAAGTCCAAGTCGCTCAATCAGCACGGCTGTTTTTTCGCGAAGCTCTTTGCGCGTCAGTCCGTAAATTCCTCCAAAAAACTGAATATTTTCTCGCACGGTCAGGTTTTCGTACAACGAAAACTTTTGACTCATGTACCCAATATGCTTTTTGATTTCCTCATTTTGGCGATACACGTCATAGCCTGCTACCGATGCTTTGCCCGAGGTTGGCTCCAGCAATCCGCACAGTATCCGCATAGCAGTAGTTTTTCCAGCTCCATTTGCGCCCAAAAAACCAAATATTTCTCCTTCTTGCACATCAAACGTAATGGCGTTTACTGCCACAAAGTCACCAAATTTTCGGGTAAGTGCTTCGGTATGAATGACTGATTTTGTCATAGGTTTTACTGATTTTCGAGCATCAATTTGATAAATGTATCCTCAATCGTCGGTGCTATTTTCCGTACTTTAATGCCCGTATGTCCCTTTTTATTCAAAAACTCTGAAATATATTTCTCCTGAAAATGAGACGGCAGGGTCACGTGTTGCTCTTCTCCAAACGCAAAAGCACTAACGATTTGGGTATTCTGGCGTAGGTCGTTCATCAAATTATACCGATTGTCAGTATCTACCGCATAGAGGTTCTGGGTATGTCGCGCAAGGATTTGTTCGAGGGTGTCGAGTTCTAAAATTTTGCCCTTTTGAATCAACGCAATGCGGTCGCACCTACTGGCTTCGTCCATGTAGGGAGTCGAAACCACAATGGTAATTCCGCGTGTTTTAAGGCGGTCGAGCATATCCCAAAACTCCTTTCTCGACACAGGGTCAACGCCCGTGGTGGGTTCGTCCAAGAACAGTACTTTGGGTTCGTGAATCAGCGCACAGCATAAGGCTAACTTTTGCTTCATCCCTCCCGAAAGTTTGCCTGCTAATCGGTTCTTAAAAGGCTCAATTTGAACGTAGATATCCTCAATCAGGTGGTAGTTTTCTGCAACAGTTGTGTTAAAAACTGTTGCGAAAAAATGGAGATTTTCTTCAATACTTAAGTCTTGGTACAGTGAAAACTTTCCTGGCATATAGCCCACCATTTGGCGTATTTTCCACAAATCCTTGACAACGTCCAAACCTCCCACCTCTGCCCGACCAGCATCAGATAACAAGAGGGTTGTCAGGATACGAAAAAGTGACGTTTTCCCTGCACCATCGGGACCAATTAACCCAAACAATTCCCCCGATTTTACCTCAAAACTAACCTCGTCGAGTGCGAGTACTTGCCCTTTTTCGTACGTTTTTTTGATATTTTCTACGCGAACGGTTGACATTGAATTCGGGAATTAGAGTTTCACTTCGCCGTACATTCCTATTTTGAGGAAACCGTCGTTTTTTACCTTGATTTTGGTGGCATACACCAAATTTGCACGTTCGTCTTTGGTCTGAATCGTCTTAGGCGTAAACTCCGCTTTGTTCGAAATCCACGTTACCACCCCACTCACTTCTTTATAGCTATCTTTACCATTATCGACAAACACTTTGACGGGCTGGTTCAGCTTTATTTTACCGAGTTGGTCGCCCGTAATGTACGCCCGCAACGTCATCGAAGATAAATCAGCAATTTTATACAATGCCTTACCAGCCGCCGTCATTTCGTTGGTGGTAGCGTACTTGACCAACACCGTTCCATCAATAGGATTGGTGATGGTACACCGTTGAAGTTGGTCGTCAAACTGCGCGATGCGTTCTTCCAACGGCTTTTGCTCGCTCAGTACCCCACGGTTCTGAATCGACACCTGCTGCTGCTGCGATTTGATTTGCTGCTGAACCACCGCCACTTGTCCTTCGGCAGTCTCAATTTGTTTTTTCAACACCGAAATTTGTCCATCGACATCGTCCAATTGTTTGCTCGGTACGGCTTCGGCTTTTACCAAGTTATCCAAACGTTTGTGTTCGCGCTCCAACAGCCTAAGTTGCTCACGTTGAGCGACTATCTGGCGTTGTTGCGTCATCAATTGTTCCTTCAGAATTTGAATTTGTGGCGAAGCATCATTGGTTTTTTGGTTCAACGCCTCCATACTTGCTTGCACTTGTGCTTTTTGCAGGCTCAGGTTTGTGCAATCAACACTCCCGACAGACTGTCCAGCCTTGAGGGTGGTTCCCTCTTCTACCTCCAAACTCAGAATTTTCCCTATCGACTCCGACGAAATGACGACTTCATCGGCTTCAAAAACGCCGCTTGCATCAAATGTTTGGTCGCTGTTCTTACAAGCACCCAAACTCAAAAGTGACAAACAAATCAAAGCCCCTACACCACGTTGCTGGGCTTTCTTTAGGTATGTTTTTTGTGAAAATGTATTCATGTCTTATTCTTGGTTGTTCATTATTAAGTCGGCCATTAAATACCAGCCGACAAGCGTAGATTGTTTTGTGCTTGAAGGAGTTGAACTTCGTGCAAAATCAAGTTTTGACGGGCACTGTCTTCATTGTCTAGTTCTGTCAGATAATCACTTGCCGTAATAATGCCATTTTCAAGCTGAGATTCCGCCGCTTTACGAATCGTCGAGCGAATGTCAATTAATTTACGGTCGCTCTCCACCAGTGCTTGCAAACGGCTTACTTCTTGGCGCTGAGAAGCCATTCTAACTTGGGTGGCCAACACGAAATTCTCTTTTTGTTTCTCAACACGTTGTTGATTGACCCGCAATTGTTGCACTTCAATCGCTTGGCTATTGGTATATAAATGCGACAAAGGAATTTGAAGTTGCACCCCTCCGATGAAGTACGTTTTAAATTCATTCGAAAGGAAATTTAGCCCAGGTCGCCCGTAACCACCCGTCGCAAAGGCAGACAATTTGGGTAAATTTTTCGCTTTCACCAGCTTTTCACTTACCGAAAGGGTTTGTTTTTGAGCATCAAACCACTTCAATTCTGGCCGATTCATCTCCAATGAATTTGTAACAATCATTGGCAGCTGAAGCGAGGTATTGGCATCAATATTTGCGCCCGTTAGCAGTGAAAGAGCCTCCAATGACCCCGTACGCCGTTTTTGAGTTTCAAGCACCATCTGTTCTACTTCCAAAATACGTGCCTCCAAAGCAAGGATATTGGAACGAATCGCGATGCCGTTTTGAACCGAAGCTTTTGTTTTGGCCAGTTTTACACGAAGCTCTTTGTCCAAAATATCAAAATTTTTCAATTGACGTTCGGCAAACAACGCTCCAAAATAAAGGCCACTTACTTGCTCTCGAAGTTGGTACAAATCCACCGTTACCTTTTGTTGATCAGCGAGTTGATTCGCAACAGCCACCGCCTTTTGTTTTTGGACAGCTCCTCCATCCCAAATCGACTGTGTCACGTCCAATGTCAATTTGTATTGGTCTTTTGGAGGGGGAGTTATTTCAAAATTGGGCAACTTTATTGGCACACTTGTCACATCCGACTGCCAAGTAGCTTGCCCATTGAGGCGAGATTGAGGCATAAAGTTGCGGTTTAGCAGCTTCAATTGCAATTCGGTCGCCTCCTGAATCAAGCGAGTTTGTCCCGCTTGTGGGCTATGGGTTTCGGCCTGTCGGTAGCATTCATCGAGGGTCAACGTACTTTGCGTGTACCCCACCGAAATAAGCCCCAACCACATCCCCATAAATAGCACTTTTTGTTTCATAACCTTACAGTTTAACTATTTGGTTAAATTATATATAAAAAAATAGGTGTTCTAATTTTTCATCTCATCCAAGTTTCTAAAACTTGGATGGGCTTTATCTTCGAGGGTCGAGTTGTGAACAACCCTCTGCACGCTTACGGCGTTAAAATTAGCTTTACGTATAACTTTAATTCCTCTATTCGTTGTTCCATTAGTACATCAAACGCCTTTTTATCAGCCCCAAACGTATCCATTAAAATCGGCTGTGCCAAAAATGGGAATACACACATTCCCATGATAGACATCACAAATTGCATGGGGTTAATGCTACGAACTTTACCTTTTTGGAGTTCAACAAAATAGTTTAATGCTATTTTCTGCATCAATCCGATGGGAAGTTTTTTGATAAAATCTGACTTTTCTGGGTTATTGACGGTATTCAAAACAAACAAAGGCAAGTAGGGATTTTCTCTCAATAAGTTGATATACCCTTCAATGATTAAACCAATTTTGTCTGTAAAATCAATGTCTAAATCAAAAACACCATCTGCTTTTGGGAAAAACGTACCTATTTTCAAATCAAAAACGTGTTCAAATAACTTATCCTTCGACCGAAAATAGTAATGTAACAATGCTTTATTAATTCCTGCCTCGTCCGCAATATCCTGCATTCGAGAACCGTCGTAGCCATCCCTCAGAAAAATAGCCTCTGCCGCTTTCAATATCTTTTCTTCCGTTGTTAAATCTAGTTTTGGCATTGTTGATTATTTAGTTTAACCATTTGGTTAAACTTGACACAAAAAAACTACTCTATATCTGAAAAAACAAATTTTAAGGTTTTTTTTTGAAAAATACCAGCGAAAGAGGCCACCCCGATGGGGCTTAATTTCAGGCCTCATTCATTTTTGCTACTAAAACGTAGCTCCTTTGGAGCAATAAATACTAGCTTTTTGTTTTAGTGTGTGTAATCTGTTTTTACTCCATCTTTCTGAGTGATTCCGCGATTTTCTGGTAATCGGGTTTTCTTCGGAAAAAGACGAACCCATTTTCTTCTTTCAACAGTTCTAAATTTGGATTTGAACGGTAAGTATCTGCACGGTCGATGCGGGCAATCAAGAAAGTTGGCTTGTCTACTGGACCATTCAACAGCCATTCTTCATCACTCGCTTCGGGGCGGACACCCTTTGGTTTTTTAAAGTAAAAATACTGCGCATAACTTCGATTCCCGATGGGCCAAACGTACACCTCCTGTCCTTTTTTGGATTCGTAAAAATCTATGACCGTTCGTTGAGTATAACCTTCGATTTTGGGAACAACAATAGAAGTATAAAAAAACATTAACACGGCCGTAGAAAAGAACAACACTCGGAGGGCTTGCTGCTTCTGCGTTTTCCATTTATACACCGAAACACAAATAGCCACAAAATACAACATACCCCAAAGCCACTCATTTCCAGCCCATTCAACAGGCGCTTGTAGATTGGCTACCACAAATTTGTCGTCAATAAAAGAAGTAAATGTCGCAGGATACATTCCAATCAACGGCACAAGTGCCAGCACCAACGACAGTACAAAACCAATCAATAACAACAAAATCGTCATCCATTTGGGCCAAGTAATTTCGCCTTTCAACCACTGGTATAGCCACAATGCGGCTAGGTAAGAAAGTGGAAAATAGGCCATCGAACTGTAATGAACAATTTTGGTTTTGACAATCGAAAACACTATCATCACCACCCAAAACAAACACAACATCGGCAACGAAAACGCAGGCAAAGGTAGCTCCATCTTGTCAGTCACCTGCTGCTTCCACCTCGCAATCAACGGTTTAAAAGGTGCCGCTACGTATTTTAGGCCAATTACAGAAATAGGGAAACAGCCAATAAGCACCACCACAAAATGGTAATAAAACGGCTGTCCGTGGTCGGCTTCGGAAGTAGCGCCAAGACGATAGAGGTACTGTAAGAAAGCCACAAAAGTTGCCCACCCACTTTCTAAAATGATAGCTAACATCCACCCAACGGTAAACACTCCCGCCGTGATAGCATAAATCAACAGGTTTTTAATCGAAAAGTCCCCACTTGTAGGTTCATTATTTTTCTTTTGGATTTGTTGAATACCCCACAAGGCTGCCAGCACCAAAGTAGGTACACCCACCCCCACCGGGCCTTTGGTCCAAACGGCCAACCCCGCAAAAACGCCCGCCCAGAAGAAGCGTTTGGCTGTGTTAGAAGACGTTGGTAAAGCAATGTTTACCACGCTCAAAAACATAAAGTAATTGAACCAAGGATCGATGATACCCGATTTAAAATACAAATGAGGAGTTACTGAGCCTAAATAGGCCAATGCCCACAGAAACCCAAAACGAGCGTCTAATAAGCGCTTCCCTAAAAAAAAGAAGGTTACTAGGGTCAAAATTCCCACAATGGCATTGGGAAAACGTGCTGCAAATTCGTTGATTCCAAAGACCTTCATCGACAACGCCTGCAACCAAAAAAACAACGGCGGCTTTTCCCAAAATGGCTGAAAATCAACCTGTACACGCAAGTAGTTCCCTGACTCAAGCATTTCGCGGGCCGATTCGGCAAAGTTGATTTCGTCCCAATCAAACAGATGCACTTGGCCTAAATAGGGAATAAAAAAAGCAACCGCAAGGAAGGCAACCACCCACGGATTTTCGAGTTTTATATTTTTCATTCGTAGTGTCTCTAAAGACGAAGTATAAATTATTAAGCTAATTCGTTGAATTTCAATGCTAATCCCCATGCGGTGAGCGTACCCAATAAAGACCCCGCGTAAACATCTACCATAAAGTGTTGGAGTAAGTACATTCTTGAAAACCCTATCAAACAGGCCATTACCAAGCAACCAACTTTTAACCAAGGTTTGGGTGTCCACAGAGCCAGCAGGGCAAACAATGCAAAAGCCGAGGTCGTATGCCCCGACGGAAAACTATTCCAGTGACTTAACTCAACACCCGAAACAGTATGTAAAGAGTTGATCATCCCCGCAAAATATTCCGCTGGGCGTGGTTCTTTCGGGAATCCAACGTTTTTAATGAGTTGGGCCAATATCCCAGAAATAGCATAGGCACCAATCAGCAAATAGGCTTTCTTACGAGCTCGAAACCAAAGCCCTATTCCTAACACCACGCAGAAAACTCCATCACCCAAATAAGTCACATATTTAAAAAACGTATCGGCCAAGGGACTATAATACTGATTGATTGTCAGCGTAATGATTCCTTGTCGGTAAAGAATTTGGCAAACGCCTAACCCCAGCAACAACAACCCATAGCCTAGCACAAAAGGCCAATTTGCACGAAGTAATCGAATAAAGTTCATGGCGCAAAGATAGAGGTACAGAAAATAAATTCCCCATCTTTGCGTTGTCTAAGGGTTCAGAAACTTGCCGTTTTTATGAAAAAAATCTTCCTTTTAGGTTTGTGTGGTCTATTTTTAGGGAATCTTCAGGTCTCGGCCCAGAAAATGCTCCAAGAAGTTATCATCGACTACGTAAACCTCGTTCCGCCCAATGTAGTCAATAAAGTATTGGCCAAAAACACACCCGTTAAAGTATCTCTTCTGAAAGGTACTCAAGCCTCTTTTTACCGAATCAGTGTTTTCAAACCAGAAAAAGTAAATACCTCGGCACGTTTGTACGAATCAATTCGAGTGATTAACCCTGATTCTCTCCTCAAAGTAGGATATTCGTTTGACAAACACCTCTTAGCCCCCAACGCTAACTTTAAAGTATCCATTGGGGTATTTACTGATTCTAAATCGGCTCAGAAATTTATCGACGGGAAAGACGCTGCACCTTGTTTTAAGATTGACAGTATCCAAAGTGCCGTCGGAAAATTAGAAGGCTGTCAAGGTGATGAAATTTATATCGCCATCAAACCACTTGAAAAACGTAAGATTGGTTATATCAAAGTAGAACTAGTCTCCTTGGCCGATGTCATTGAAGACCCCGTCAACGACCGTTTTCCGTTTTCTCTTCAAAACGAGCTTAATGGAGAAGTAGCTTACGAAGTTAGCGGTGACCGCCTCAACTGGCAAGCCTTCTTTTTACCTTCTAAAAAACGGGCAGAGTTCAAATTAGCTGATAACCAAGTGTATATGCGAGTAAGTACGCTTGATAAAGTTACGGAAGAATACAAAATTGACTCGGGAAAGAAGTACCGACTTTACTGGAACAAAGAAAAAAATCGCGTAGATGTAGAAGAACTTCCAAGCAAAAAATAGCTGCTTACTACTACTTCTGAAGAAACAAACCTCCCGAAAGTTCTGAATTTTTCGGGAGGTTTGTTTTTATGTTTTCAAGAAGGTTTTATTCAGGGAAACCGAAGCACCACCAGTGTCCCTTTGCTACCAATCGCCCAACATATATTCCCAACACAAGCCATTGCATGCAGGCCCGCTGGGGAATTAGACAAACCTTCCCACGTTTGTCCGTTATCTTTTGACAGGCTTGTTCCCGCTGGACCTACCGCCACCAAATACCCATTTTTCAACTTTCGAACTGCCTCTTTTAATCCTGCGGGCTGAGTGGCAGTGGTTAGCTTCCATGTCTTTCCACCGTCGTGGGTCATAATCACATTTTCAGACGCTTCTTTATCGGCTTTGTAGTCCCCCCCTACTGCTATCCCATTTTTAGCATCCCAAAAGCACAAACCAAAAATCCCCGAAGAGGCATTGGCCGTGAGAGGCGTATCTGTCACTTTCCAAGTCACACCACGGTCGCTCGTATAAAACACGCGCGCATGGTCATTGCCTCCCGTTCCAATCCACGCATTTTTTTTACCATAAAGCACCATCGTAGAATTACTTGCCGCAAAAGCCGCTTCGTTAGGTCGATTGTCAGGAAGTTCGTCCGGAACAAGTCGTTGCCACGTCTGACCGCCATCAGATGTTTTGAGAAGGTATATTTTATTTTGAATAGGGTCGCCAAAAATCAGCCCGTTTTTAGCATCCCAAAACGAAATTCCGTCTAAAAAAACGCCTTTCTCAGAGGTATTCCATACTTCTTTCCACGTTTTACCCGCATCATTGGTTCGATATATTCGGGCTTGACCTTCTTCGGCAAGACCCGCGCTTACGGCTACGGCCGTCTGGGCGTTAATGCCGTGAATACCTCTAAAGTCTAATTTTTCAGCCCCATTTACCCCTAACACCTCCCAATTTTTCCCGCCATTGGTTGTTCTCAAAACCGTTCCTTTGGTACCTCCTGCCCACACAACTTTCTCATTGACCGCCGAAATAGACCGAAAACTGGCATCGGTGCCACTCATTTGGGGTTCCCACTGCGAATAAACAGTTTGAATAATCAACAGAAGTACCAAAAAAGACATTATAAATTTCATCGTAATTTTATATTTGTCGTAAATATAGTTAAAACAATCCTTGGCATTTTACGTTTTTGCTTCATCAACCTTGTTAATCTAATGCGCAAAACGGCTTTAAAACCCCTCTCTTACGTAGCCTTAACGCTACTTCTGACCTTTTCGTCGTGCAGTTTGTTTAAAGAGGTGGCTTCAGGCGACGCTCTCATCAACGAATTTATCAAAGTAAACATGGAATATTGGTACTACTGGAACGACAAAATTCCGACCAATATTGACGCAAAACTAGCCCCGTCTGATTACTTCAATGCCATGCTTTATACCTACGACAAGCAAGCCCGCCCCGACGGTGACCGATTTTCTCGTTTTTTAGAAAACGCCGAAACAACCGAAGCTTCGCTTGCTGGTGAAAGTAAAACAACCGGCGCACGCCTAAGTCTCTACAATATCAACAACGGTATTTCTGCTCTAGTACTTTATGTTTTACCAGGCTCACCTGCCGCCCAAAATGGCATCAAACGTGGCGATATTTTTTCGAAAATAACCGTAGATGGGCAACTTGTCACTGTCAACAATTACGCCAGTTTATTAGCCATTGGAACCAGCTATGTTTTTACAGTTGGGCGTTACGAAAACTCCACTATCGTAGGTACCGACCAAACCAAAACGGTAGTAGCACAGCCACTTCAAGAAGACCCCATGCCGTTGGATACGGTTTATACCAAAGGAAATAAAAAGATTGGATACTTGGTCTATCACCGCTTTTATTCGAAGCCCAACAACAGCGACCAAGCCTTATACGACCTTAAAATGGCGCAGATTTTTGGCAAATTTAAGGCCGCTGGCATCAATGAATTTGTGTTGGATTTACGGTACAACGGAGGCGGATTCATTTCTACCGCCGTCACTTTAGCTAGTTTTATTGCCAAAGGAGCCTCCGATAAAGTACTCATGACTCGCGATGAATACAACAAAAATGTAACGCCTGATTTGCAAAAACAATACGGGGCTAACTATGGCTTACGCAATTTTGAAAACCGACCTGAAAACATCGGCGGCAATTTAAGTCGGGTATATGTACTTACCAGCTCACGGACAGCCTCGGCCAGCGAAATGGTCATAAATGCACTGAAGCCTTTTATGGAAGTAGTCATTGTAGGCGACCTCACTGTGGGTAAAAATGTAGGTTCAACGGTCATTAAAGATTCCAAAAAGCGATTTGTACAAGGCATCATGCCTATTATACTCAAAACGTACAATTCTGCTGGACAATCTGATTATACAGGCGGCTTTACTCCCACGTTTACTGTTAAAGAAAGCCTTTCTCAACCTTTTTATGCCTTTGGAGACTTACGCGACCCTTTGCTTTCGGAGGCTTACTTTCAAATTACGGGCGCTCGTAATGCCCGCCGAGGCATAAGCGAATCGGAGCCTATCGATAGGTTTAAAGTTCAACCTCAAGGCCCTGAAACCGAAATGTTTGTAGATAATCCTCAAAAGTAATGTTTGCCATGTGGTGGTAGTAAAAGAGGTTTCTCAAAACCGCGAAATCGTTCGGTTTTGAGAAACCTCTCGAGTGGGTTATAAGTAACCCAACTCACCCTTATCTTATTCTGCTTTCAAATGCGTCAGCTTCACTTTCGTTGGATTAGGATTAATAGTATCCGTTTCTACCAATCCGTCACGTAGACGAATGATACGGTGAGCATATTTTGCAATATCGTCTTCGTGCGTTACTACGACGATGGTATTTCCTTTAGAATGAAGCTGGTCAAACAAATCCATGATTTCGTACGAAGTACGCGTATCAAGGTTACCAGTAGGTTCGTCGGCCAGCAATATACTAGGATTATTGACCAAGGCCCGAGCTACCGCTACCCGCTGACGCTGCCCTCCCGATAGTTCATTGGGACGATGCCCTGCACGTTGCTCCAAACCTACACTTTTCAATGCCGCCATGGCGCGCTCGGTACGTTCTGATTTTGTGTAACCTGAATAAATCAGCGGCAGTGCCACATTTTCGAGCGAGGTCATACGCGGCAATAAGTTAAACGTCTGAAATACAAACCCAATTTCTTTGTTTCGAACTTCTGCCAGCTCATTTTCACTCATGTCGCTCACGTCTTTATTGTTCAGAATGTATTTCCCAGAGGTAGGCGAATCCAAACATCCGATGATGTTCATGAGTGTAGACTTCCCCGAACCTGAAGGCCCCATGAAAGCTACATACTCTCCTTTCTTTACTGAGATTGTCACATCTTTGAGGGCGTCGATGATTTCGGTCCCCATGATATAACGTTTTGCTATGTGCGACGTTTCAATGATTTTCATGACTGCTTACGGGTGTATTAATTGGTATAAGTATTCGGTGTCTTGATGATGTCGTAAAGTTTACTTTCCTATTTTTTTCAAAATTTCAAGTACTTCTTTACTGTCTGCGTCGTTTTTTATCAGTTTGTTCAAAAACCCCTGAAATTCAGCCTGTAAAAGCGTTTGGTCAAAGACTTTCAAATCGTTCGTAAAAAGCACAAATTCTGTACGATTTCCCTTTTTATCGGTGGCATACAGGGCATAATTGAGCACAAAAGCCGTCGAACCTCCCTTTGCCCCAAAATGCACAAAATACTTTTTATTCTCAGGGTTTAAGCGCATCGGCCACTCCATCAAGTCATCTAAAACCGCCTGCGTAGCGGGTTCAAAATAAGTTCGGCTATTTATTTTTTGCATCAAGCTACCATACTCCAAGACCGTTGAAGTTGGCAATCGATTCGACCAAACTTTCTGAACAGGCAGTGGAATATTAGCCAATTTGAAATTTGCTTTGGCCGTCGTATCCACTTTCAACAGTTCAAAATACTTATTGGCCCGTTGAAGATAAAGCGCCATCGGCATTTTCTTCATTCCCGACTCCGAGTGCTCATCCGAACAAACATACAGGGCCGAAACAAACGGATACAAGGGCTGATGCTTCGTTAAACCTAGTTTTACCAAATTCTCATTGATTAGATTTAACCCCAATTTCCACATCAAAAACTCCGTATTGGCATTGCTGCTGTACTGCATCATCCCTTTTGCTACTTCCAGCAATGGAACAGTATTGTTTTGAAGTTTCTTTTCTTTTCGTTGTTCTGCCAACCACTGTAAGTGCGCCCCGCCGTCGGTTTCAGGAATATAAAACCTTGCCAGCTCTCCAATTGAAATGGGTTCTTGGGGGGTTATTTTCCCTGCGGCTACTTGTTGGGCAAATTCGACGGCAATCACTATCTTCACGGTACTTGCCAGCGGCATTAGGGTATCTACTCGGTGTGCAACTTCTACTTTTCCGTTTTTAGCGTAATAAATCGCGCATTTTTGAGGGTTTTTCTGCAGATACTCCGCTACAAAATCAGTTTCGTAACGCAAATACTTAAAGTAAAAATATCCGAATACACAACTAAACAGCAAAGCCAATATGCCCAAGCCTGTAGCAATTACTTTCCACATAACGAGTGGTTTTAATAAATTAACGAAAGTTCAAAAAGCAGAAAAATTTGACGGATAAAGGTACGTTTTTACCTGAAACTTTCGCGTTCTTTTTCGATGAGTGCGCGTTGGGCTTGATAGATTTTCAAAAATGCTTGATAATCGGTAGAGCTTGTCATACCTGTTAATTCTTGTAAACCTTCCTCAGCGAAGTCTGTAAGGTATAATTTCAAGCACTGAAGAACATACAATTTCTGTAATTCGGGAGCATTGCGGCGAAATCTTAAAGCATTGAGTAACGCGTCATAGGCTACTTTAGGCTTTTTCTGTTGGTTAAAAAATGTTGTAGCCGCGCCTAGCACACCGCTATCAAACGGATGCTGCCGAATGGCGTTTTGATAGTCAGCTTCTATTTTCAGATTTGCCAAATTTACAAAACTAGGTCGTGCTTCTTTTATAAGCCAATAGTCCAGCATTTGGCGAGCCAAGGCAACCTTTTGGGACGTATCCGACATTATTTCTGATGCTAGAATATCCATCGCAGCCAACTTATCGTGCTGGTATTCAGCGTAAGCCTGTGCCAGTTGAAGCTCATGATACAGCGTCCCGTTATTGCCCGTATTCACCAATTTTTTCAGAAGTTTAGCTTGACTCGAATCCTTGGTGTACTGAGTGTAATTGTATAAATACGCAAAATTATTGACACTCAACGCCGAATCTTTAGGCAACCCTAGCTCCACTTTCAACGGGTCGATTGTAGCCTTTATCAATTGGGCCACGGCTAAGCGATTGGCCTCGTGCGACAAGTTTTTCGTTGGTTGGTCCAGCAAATGGGTTTCTTCAAAGTCTTTTTTGGTCAACCCCAACGCAGCCAACGAGCCTTTGCCAGAAGAAATTGTTAACGCCTTTGCCCAAAAAGCCAACAAGTTACTTTCGGTTACTTCTTTCTCCTTCACATGTTGCCGCGCCAATTCTAAGTAATAATAGGCCGAGTCAGCGATGGCTGTTCTGGAATACAAAAACCCAAGGTTGTTCTGTAATTCACCACTTTTGGGAAAGGTAGTCAGTCCTTTTCGAAGGTTAAAAATCGCATCAAAAAATAAATTCTCGTTCAAAAGCGTCTGACCAAGCCCCGCATAAGCTTGAGGGGTCGGGTCTTTTTGAAGGGCTTGTTGAAAAAATGCCCCCGCCAAAGCCGCATCTCCTTGCCGCAACGCCAACGACGCCAACGCAAAGGCTGATTTGTGGTTTTGAAAATCTGTATCTAGTGCTTGCTGATAGTAACCTCCTGCCACAGTCCATTCTTTGGTAACGGTGTGCAAGTCTCCCAGACTGTTGTAGTAACCCGCTTGGGCTTGGTCAATAGTATAAAAACGGTGCAAGGCCATAAGCGCCACCCACGCCATTCCGCCAATCATCCATGCTTGCGACTGCAAAAAACGCATGGGTTTGTACATCACTTTATGCACAGCTTTGCCTTGTTTGAAAAGGGGCCAAAAGTTGAGTCCAATGTAAGCGATAAAGAGCGTACCGATACACAATTGGCTATAAACGATGAGGTCTTCAAATACTTCTATAAAGGAATTGTTGTGCGTAAACAACACAAACGCCATCACAGTGGTCGTTATTAAGCCTAATCCAAGGTATAACCAAGCGCCAATTTCTCGAAAAGGCAGGAAAGCTTCGGTGCGTTTGGCAAAACTCCAAATACCAAGTAGTAAACTCGCCCCGTACAACACAAACGGGCTAAAATACCAAAAGGCTGCCTCGGTTTGACGCGTCACTTTAAGGTACAAGAGATAGATGCTAAACATATACAAACCCCCTAAAAACAAAAAGTTGTACAAGCTAGTTTTGCCAAAACCTGTACGAGAATTGGTAACGACATACACAAAACCCGCGATGATTTCGACCGACAACCATCCTATAAATAATACGCTTAGAAGAATCATAGGCAACAAACTATAAGACGTGGCTGTCAGGGACAAAACTGGAGCTTGGGCCCCCACCGAAAACACGCCTACCAAAACCGCAATCACTCCCGAAAACAAAAATACCCGCTGTACCATGGGCATATTTTCCCTAAAAGCGTGCAAATAGTAGCTAACAAAAACCACAACAGCCGCTACTAACCCAAATCCAAGGGTATTGTCCGTTCCAAATAATTGGAGCATTTCAAGATGTGAAAGGGATAACAAAGTAATCACCAGCATCATCATTCCGATGTACCAGCGGCGGGGTAAACCCGAAATAGCCGCCAACAAAAGCACAAAGCCCGCCAAAACTCCCGCCAGATACCCTCGCCCCAGCCATTCGGGCAGGTCGATTTGAACAGGGACAAACTGTTCTTTTAAAATATAGGTTTTCCCTAACAAAAAGAGGCTTTCCACTGTCCGCGCTGACTGCTGACCACTGACTTGTAAACTATCAAGTTTGACGGGCACCTCGTCCAATTCGCTCAAAACTTTCCATTCTATCGAGTTTTCGATGCCCCGATAGTGAAAAAACAACAGTAGGAGTAAGCTTATTTTTAATAGCCCAAAAGCAGTGAGGTACAAAAACCGCTCAGAGCGGCTCCAATTTTGCCAAAAAAGAAGAATTCTCATTGAATTTGAATGAAATACGACATAATCCACAGGAAATTCCTGCATCGAGTGTTACTAAAAACGCCCTTCGGAATAGGTTATTTTCTCATTCTTCAAAAAATCGAAAAGCGTTAATCGCCGCAAGGTATAAAAGGATGTCCAGTATGTCTTCAATACATTCACATAATTTTGTCGGGCTTGTACGGTTTCGTTCAGTACCATGCTCAGGTCAGTGATAGAAAGCTTACCTAATCTGCTTTTTGAGCTACAGTAAGTTGTCCTTGTTGCTGATTGAACCAAAGTGCTTGCAGGTAAATCTCTTTTTCAAACGTAATTTCTTCCTGCTTCACCGTTACTTACACCAATTCGCGATTTGCTTTGGCACAAAATTCGACTTATGAGCAACCCTCAGTACATATGGGCAACCCATTTCACATTATTTCTCGGTAGTTACCGAATTACGATAGGTAGTTAGCCTTCCAGAGTCGGTTTTGGGAGGTGCTTCGGGGCGCGATTCTTTCGGGCCTAAATTTCTAAATGAATTGAAACTATGGGTAAACAAATAACTCGCTCCGTACGAAACAGTGGTGGGAGTTCCTGTGGATGCCAAAAATTGATTCTGAACATTGCGGTTGTACATCCGCAGGCGTTGGCTACCGTCGTCGTTGAGCCAGTATTCTAGGGTCCAGTCGAGCAACAGACTCGTCGCATCATATTGGTTTTGCCCGTACGACAAACGGCCGTCGCGGGTGATACGAAAACGGTCGTTTAAGAAACGGTACGAAAAGCGTAACTGCAAGTTGTTGAGGGCGTTGATGGTAGGATCGTTCAAATTAAAGTTTAGACCCGACACGCCAAGCTCCAAGTTTTCGTTCAACGACGACCCCCATTTATTGATTTGGCTCGTCACCATTTCTCCAATACTGTTGCCAAATCCTGTAGCCGATTGCGCCAAAATGTTGTTTTGATCGGAGAAAAGTTGTCCAAATAACAACATACTACTCACCTGCTGCGACAACGACTGCTCATCGCGCTTGAGGCGCTCTTCCAAAGCCGTCACAATGTACGAGTACGCCGACGGGTACTCCTTGAATTTCAACCCGTACGTCACTTGCGGAGAAAGCATTCGTTCGCTAAGTCCAATCGTCACTTCTACCGGATAGCGGCGCGACATTAGCCCGTCGTTGGAGGTATTGGTCGTTGTGGTAGTGCTTGACGAAAGCACAGGAGCCAACGAAACGTTAGACAAATAACTCGCTTTTACATCCAACGTAGCTCCGTACGGATCGCCCGTCCAAGAAATTCGGCTTCCTTTTTGAATTTGAAATTTCTTGTTAATCACGTTTTTCAACGTAAACAAATAGTCTCCGTTTTGGATTTCGTACGAACCCGCCATGTCGAACACGTCGCGGGTATCAATTTTGAGATTGATTAATCCACGCCCGTAGGCTTTGATGGCGTCTCCTCCCTGGCGGTCAAACTGAATTTCGCAATACGCATCGGGCGTCATATTGAGGCGAAAATCCATTTTGATATTACTTTCTTGGGATGGAATAATTTTTTCTTCTTTGGCAATTTGCGTAGTAGTATCATCCACAGGCGACATAAACTGCACAAAATCTTCGGAGGCTACTTCGGCCGCGCCATCAAGCGGGATGTATATTTTTGTCCCCTTGTTGCTGGTCAAATCAGCGCTGATATTCAAGTTATTAATGGGGCCAAAAATCTCCATAAAACCCGTCACGTACGCATTTCCGTAGAAAAGCTCATTGTCGCGAATCGTCGTATTTAAGATTCGGAAATTGCGCATTTCAGCATCAAAACCCAACGAAAACTTGCTAAAGCCATCGTGGTAAACACCTCCGCGCAAATTGGCCACATTGCCATCGGGGTCGGTAAGGCGTAGGTTTTTTACCCGAATGTCGCTTTCACCAAACAGTACTTTGTCTTCAAACGACAAAACGGCTTTTAAATAATCGAACGTCAAGCGTCCTTTTTTTACATCTACCACTCCATCCAACACGGGCGACAACGCGGCTCCCTTCACCGTTACTTTCCCAACGGCCTTTCCGCTCATATTTGATACCAACCCTCGGGCAAATGGCTCAATTAAATTGAGGTTAGTTTCGTTAAACTCCGCCGTCAAATCCAGCTCATCGTCGGTGCGGTCGGGGGTATAAGTTCCCGTGACGGTAAATTCACGTTTCTCGTTTTTATCCAGATGAATGTCTACGTGCAAGTGCTTATCGACGGGGTCCCATTCGCCATCGCCAATGAGATTTCCCATCAAAAAGTTATTATAGGTCAACTTCTGAATTTGCAGTTGGCTATCAAAAATCAGCGTACGGTACACGTCCCTCATGGTGAGACTTCCGTTAGCAACTCCCCCCAAATTAACATTCAATACAGGGTTAAGGGTGGCTAATTCAAAGTTGTGCGTCTCAAAATCCAGTTCCTCCAGTGAATCGGTTGAAATTCTACCGTTGAGCGAAATGAGCTGGTCTTTTTTGGCTGCTTTCAGATTGACATTACTCAATAGCACATCAGCACCTTTGATGGTAATCAAATTGGTTGCGTCTAAATTCCAGTCTTCTTCCAACAACCGGAGTTTTGATTTTTTGAACTGCAAGTACATATTATCTCCAACAAACCGTAATTCCCCGTTGAGGGTAGCGCGGTTGGGTAGTTTTTGCTGGCGCAGATTGCTGCGAAAATCAATGTGGTCTTTGTTCCATGCGGCCTCAATTTGCATGTTTTCCGTAGGAGCAATACCTACTAATTTTTGCTTTTCGGAATGAATAATGGCCGACGCCAACACCTCAGGTGTGTTTGTAAATTTTGACGTATTAAGGTCTAAATCAGAGCGATAAAACGTATTATTCCCAATTTTAAGGGTATCAAACTGCCCCGACATCGAAAATATGGACGTATTATCTACCGTAAATACTCCCTCCACCCGCGCCCCTGGCGACACATATCCCGCAGGGTACAAGAACGCCAACAGAGCGTCCATTTTCTTAAACTGTAAGTTATATTCTACGCTGTATCGTTCACCGATGGGCCTTTTAAGTTTTTTGTTATCGTAATAAGCCATCTGAGCGGCTTCGTCTCCCAAAAAATACATTTGATATTCGTCAAATAGGCATGCTAAATCCACTACCGCTTCTGTGGGAGCAAATTTTCCTTTGGTTTTAAAGTTGAAAAACTCCGAAATAATGGACAAATCTCGTTGTTCATTTGCCAACCGCGAGTCAAGTAACAGGGTATCAATAACTAGGTTTCGTTTTTTAAACGTGACATAATTATTCAAAAATTTGCCTGTTCCTACCATTTCATCCAACGTATTTCCCTCCAAATTGACATCCAACTCCGTGTGAATGAGCAACGAATCTTTCATAAACTTCAACGCGCGCAAATCGGCCCGTTGAATAAACCCTTCGGCGTGGTAAGAATATTTCTCTTTGTTAAAGTTAAAAACCCCGTCCACGTCCGCAATCAAATTGGTATCACGCACGATAACAGAACCTTTGAAGAGTTTATTTTGCAACGTTCCGTTGAGGTAAACGTTTTTATACACGTAGCCGTTGTAAGTAAATTTCGGCATTTTTCCGTCGAGGCGTAAAGCCGCATCTTTGACTGAAAACCCCTTTCCACTAATTTTTCCGTCCAAATCTAATCCCGCAAAGTTCTCATCTCCAACCAATTTCCCCAAGTCTACGTCTTGCGTTTTCATATCTGCTACGTAGGTCGGGACGGGAGCCGCAAGGTTCATATCAAGCGCTCGAACGGTAATTTGCCCGATGGATGTTTTAAAATCTCCGTTCATTTTGAAACGGTCAATCGTTCCTTTGTACTTTCCAGAAAAATCGACAACACCAAATTTTTGGGCAAGGTCATTAAAACCTTTTTCAGGATAATACTGGTACAAATCGGCCGCATCCACTCGCGTGTCCACCATGTCAAAATCTAATACTGAAGTTTCAAATTCAGTAACCCCCTTAAACCCAATTTTTCCTCGCAGTCGGCTATTTTTTCCAAAGCGTAAATCAGTGTTTATCAGCTTAAAATCATTGACCGTTCCCAGAAAATCCCCGTGTACTTTCCAAGTTTCGTTAAGAGTAAACAAATAATCAGCAAACCACCCCAAATCTTCTGAGCGCACCCGCGAGCTGTCAATGTGGGCCTTCATAAACACTTGGGCATTGAAGTCTCCAAATGCCGAAGGCTTATCATAGTTGAAAGAGATATAATTGCGGATAATTGAATTTCCAATGGGTGCATACAAATCGGCCAACTCCAGCTTAGTTCGACAATACATCACATTGGAATTCAACCCTTTCAGGGTCAGATTTGTACGCTTATCGTAAGTATGTAGCCCTCGTACTTTTAGGGCAATCGTATCCCCCAAGACCATAAAATTTTTGGCTTCGCCATTGATACCCTTCAAGGTAAAGTGGTTATAGTCAAAAACCTTGCCTGCCATGCGTTGCTCACGAGGGTCATCGAAGCGGAATGTTCCCTCAATCAAATGTACTTGTCGAATGTAGAATGGAACGTTTTGGTCTTTTTTTCCAGGGGGCGAATCAGGGTTAGCCGTCAGTTCTTCAATACGAGCAATGAACTCGTCCAAGTTCAAATCGCCCGTTTTGGGATTCTTCACCAGCCACACCGAAGGGCGGTAAAGCGTGGCTTCATCGAGCCATGTCCCAAAAGTCTTTTTATCTTTGCCCATCGCCAACGCCCAAAAGTCGTGGTTGACGTCCAAACGCTGCACCTGAATCATAGGACGGCCTTTGCGGTCACGAATCTCAATTTTTTCGAGCGAAATGGCGTTGAACCATTTGATACTCACCTTTCCTACGGAAGTTGGGTGCTGAAGTTCTTTTGAAAGTTTTTGGGTTACGTAACCCACTAAAGAAGTCTGTATCAATGGGAACTGAATACACAAACTTATCATCTCTGCCAACAGCACCACTGTGACAAAGAGGATAAAAAGAGTATTCAGAATGTACCAAAAGATACGTTTCATGGGCTGGGTATATGCTCAAAATTAACACAAAATTTCAACAAATGTCAACTATTTTAGCCATCGAATCTTCGTGTGATGAAACTTCCGCGGCCGTAATTTCTAACGGCAAAATCTGTTCCAACATTATAGCGACCCAAGTGATTCACCAAAAATATGGTGGGGTGGTCCCCGAATTGGCCTCGCGTGCTCATCAGCAACACATCGTTTCTGTCGTTGAAAAAGCGCTTTTAGACGCAAAAGTAAGCAAAAAAGACCTGAATGCCATCGCTTTTACGCGCGGGCCTGGACTTTTGGGGGCATTATTGGTGGGGGCGTCTTTTGCCAAAGCCCTTGCGTTGGGCTTAAATATTCCACTCATTGAGGTCAACCACATGCAAGCGCACGTATTGGCGCATTTTATTGAAGAACCTGCTCCATCTTTCCCCTTTTTGTGTTTGACGGTCAGCGGTGGGCATACCCAAATTGTGTTGATACGCTCCCCTCTCGACATGGAAATCATCGGCGAAACCCAAGACGACGCCGTGGGAGAAGCCTTTGATAAAACCGCCAAGTTGCTCAATCTTCCTTACCCAGGCGGACCGTTGGTTGATAAATATGCCCAACAGGGAAACCCCTTGGCGTACACGTTTCCCCTCTCCGAAATGCCCGCTTTGAATTTTTCGTTTAGCGGTATCAAAACTTCTATACTGTACTTTTTACAGGATAAAACCAGAAATAACCCCCAATTTGTCGAAGAAAACATCGCTGATATTTGTGCCAGTGTACAGCATACGCTCATCAAAATGCTTCTTCAAAAATTGCGCAAAGCTGCCAAACAAACAAGAATTTCCGACATTGCAATTGCAGGAGGTGTATCAGCCAATTCAGGTTTGCGAAAATCACTTTTAGAACTTGGTGAGCAAGAACGTTGGAATGTTTTTATACCACGTTTTGAATACTGTACTGACAATGCCGCTATGATTGCGATGGCCTCACACTTCAAATTTGAAAAAGAAGATTTCTGTGAACAAACCGTCAGTCCTATGCCTCGGATGGCATTTTAAATTTGTTAAAAATAGCTCTTTCCAAATTCCACTGCTCAGTCAAGGGCAAAATAACATTGAGGCGTTAGGATAATTTTGCATTTAAACTACACATTTATTAGCAAAAAAAGGGGTAGTTGAGCCTCTTTTTTTGCTTTATGGCCATGAGTTATTCCTCTTTTGGAAGTCAATTCTAGACATCAACACCTTTCCAAATGAAACCACTTTGTCAACTTTGTTCTAAATCATTTTGTGCTATTTTCGGCATGCACAACTACAACCTCTACATAATTTTTACTCGATTTGCTAAAAATGCAATTCACTGATAATTAATCCAGAAGGGCCTTGTTAGTATAAAAAAACTTTTGAATTAATGTAATTGAGCAGGAAGGTGTAGGATAGTGTTTCTTTCACTTTTTAGAAATATTTGAATAATAATTTGTCCGTTGTTTAGTCCGATTTTCATTCGTTTCTCTACATTGAGCTAATTCCTAAACATTAAAAACGTTATCTACATGCTAACCAAATTGAATAACAAACTCCTACAAGCAGGGCTTCTCTCAGCTTTAGTCTTATTGGGTGGCTGCAAAGCTTCGAGCACCAGTAACTCTGAAAAAGGTTTCAAATCTATTTTTAACGGCAAAAATCTTGACGGCTGGGACGGCGATCCAACGTATTGGCGGGCTGAAAATGGCGTGCTAATTGGGGAAATTACCCCCAGTACTCTACTAAAAACGAATAACTTTATTATTTGGAAAGGAGGCGAACCCGCTAATTTTGAACTAAAAGGAGAATTTAACATTGCCAAAACGGGTAACTCGGGTATCAACTACCGTAGCGAACGATTGACCGATATTCCTTTTGCGTTGAAAGGCTACCAAGCTGATATTGACGGCCAAATCAATTATACAGGCCAAAACTACGAAGAACGGAAACGTACTACTTTGGCCTACCGTGGTCAGGTTACAACCATTAATCCCCAATCCTCCCCCATGTCTCCCGAGGAAGTACGGGCTAAAGTTAAACGTAACGCGTGGACAGACCTCCAAGTAACGGGTTCACTTGGAACTTCGGATGAATTGAAAACAAAAATTAAATCAGAAGATTGGAACGAATTTCATTTAGTGATAAAAGGTAATCGCTTACAACATTATATCAATGGTATCTTGATGAGTGATGTAACTGATAATGACCAAGTAAATGGTAAATCAAAAGGATTTCTAGGTGTGCAAGTACACGTGGGGCCTCCTATGAAAGTACAATACCGTAACCTCCGTTTGAAGCAATTGTAATGGAGTTAATCGTTAGCGGTAAAAACTTGTTAGCACACATTTAATAATCAAAACAACAAACAGTTAACTATTAACAGACCACAGATAACAAATCAACAAACAAAATTGCTAGATAAGAATATGAATAAAATTGGCTTTAATGTTTTGGCTTGGTCGGCAGGAATGTCTGACGACTTATTTCCCATCATCGAACAGCTCAAAGAAATTGGGTACGACGGCGTAGAATATTTTATCGGTGCTCCCGATGAAGACGCTTACAAACGCGTGGGAAATCGCTCACGCGAATTGGGCTTGGGCGTCACGGCCGTCACGGTCGTCAGTCCCGACACCAACCCTGTAAGTGAATCGGCTACGGTACGCGCCCAAGCCCTTGACCAACTCAAATGGGTGATTGACCGAGCTTATGACTTAAACGCCGAAGTGCTTTGTGGACCTTTTCACTCGGCTCACGCCCATTTTGTGGCTCGACCTGCTTCGGTAGATGAATTTGCCCGCGCCGCAGAAGTACTTCGTGCTGCGGGCGACTATGCCGCACAAGCCAATTTAATTCTTGCTCCTGAGGCTCTCAACCGTTTTGAATGTTACCTCTGTAATACCATGGAGCACCTTGCCAACTTGGTACAACTGACCAACCACCCCAACGTACGGGCGATGTTCGACACGCACCATGCCAACATCGAAGAAAAAAAATACGAATCGGCCATTCGTACCATAGCACCATACTTGAGCCATGTTCACATCAGCGAAAACGACCGAGGCACCCCTGGCGATGGTCACATTCCTTGGGATAATGCATTTGGGGGACTAGCAGCCGTTGGCTACAAAGGCTGGTTGACCATTGAGGCGTTCTCTCGTAATGACCCCGATTTTGCCAACGCCATCGGAGTTTGGCGCGAGTATAACGACCCTTGGCACATTGCCAAAAATGGCCTTACTTTTATTCGTGAAATGTCCATCAAGCATAATTTGTAATTAACCCATCATTTCAACTATGTCAATATCACTCCCATTTCGTTTCGGTTCTGAGGTTTACACTTGGTTCATGAGCGGAAACGGTACCACCCACCAAGGTCGTTTAGGCCACATGATTGAGATTATTTCGCAAGCTGGCTTCACAGGCATCCAACCCATTTTTACGTGGATGGGTGATTTGGTAAACCCCGACTTGCTGGAAGCTAAATTGAAAGAGCAAGGTATCGAGCTAGCCGCCGTCGCTTTGGCCTTGGAGTGGAATGGCAACGGTGAAAGCAACGACGAACGCCGCATCGCCGACAATGCCATCGCTTTGTTACAACGTTTTCCTGGGGCGGTCTTAAATACCGTACAAATTCCGACGGGTCGCCACGACTTAGCTGCGCGTCAGAAAAGCTTAGTGAATATTGTCAATACCGTTTCGGCCCGTGCCAATGCGTTGGGAGTACCTTGCAGTTTTCACCCTAATTCACCGCATTCGTCGATTATTCGTACCGAAGAAGATTATAAAATCGTGTTGGAGTCGTTGGATGCTACCGTGACGGGCTGGACACCCGACGTGGGGCACATCATCAATGGTGACATGGATCCGCTCACCAAAATGAAAGAATATGCCTCACTTATCAACCACGTTCATTACAAAGATTGGGACGGGAATCCCGAATTTACGTTGATGGGACGCGGAAAAGTTGATTTGCTCGGCGTTACTCAGTGGTTGAAAGACATCAATTATTCGGGCTGGATTATCTGCGAAGACGAAGGCGAAGAAGCCCTGGACGACCCCGATTTTGTGACCCTCCACGACGGACGTTGGATTTTAAACGATTTAATCCCCAATCTAAAATAATCTCCATCATTCCAACCATTCGTCATTCAAATAAGTTATGCCTTTTGTTCAAACCAACGATATCAATTTTTACTACGAAGAACGGGGTACGGCCAACGCTCAACCACTACTTCTCATTATGGGAATCACGGCAGCAGGCGGTGTGTGGGAACCTCACGCCTCGTACTGGGCAACCGATTTTCGTTGCATTATTGGCGATAACCGTGGCGTAGGCAAAACCGACAAGCCGCAAGGCCCCTATTCCACCGCCCAAATGGCCGACGATTATGCGGGTTTACTCGACGCCCTGGGTTTGGAAAATGTCCACGTTGTGGGCTGTTCGATGGGAAGCACGATTGCGCAACAGCTCGCCGTTCGTCACCCTAAAAAAGTGCGCTCATTGGTGCTGATGTGTCCGTGGGCACGCTGTGACAACGTGGCAAAAGCTATTTTTACCCACATGATGCACTGCAAAGCGCGCTTTCGGCCTGAGGAATTTAGCTTGTATATTCAGCAATTGATTTATTCAAAATCGTCGTGGGACAATGAAACAATTGCGGCAGAATTGGAAGCAGGACGCGCCCAAGCGGGCCTCGACCCGTTCCCTCAGCCGTTGCACGGATTGGAAGGACAAGCAGCCGCCTGTATTTCGCACAATGCCTTGCCCGATTTACCGAACGTTACGCAACCGACGCTAGTCATTGGTGGTCGTGAAGATATTTTTACGCCCGTGTGGATGGCCGAAGAAGTGACCAATGCAATGCCTAACGCTGAATTGTATTTGTACGAAAAAGCGGGACATATTTTTCATTTTGAGCACTTGGACGACTTTAACCCACGGGTGAAGAATTGGTTACGTCAGCATACTTAATCTCAGGTTCACCCCAAGACGGAATAGTTATTTATGAACACAAATGAAACAAACACGCAACCTTGGACCAACAAACTGTCGCACGCGGCGCAGTGGGGAGGTATCGAAACCTCCATACTCGACAACGGCCCAGGACGTGGTACGCGCATTGCGTGGATAAATACGGGAACGGGCTTGCGGTATAAAGTGGTACTTGACCGCGCCATGGACATCGCCGAGGCGTTCTATAACCAAAGCGGCTTGGCTTGGTTGAGTCATGCAGGCGTCACGCCGCCCCAACCTTTTTCGGACGGTGGCATCGATTGGCTTCGGACCTTCGGAGGAGGTTTACTTACCACTTGCGGGTTGAGCCACGTCGGTGGGCCTGAGTCAGACGAATACGGTCAGCGTGGCCTTCACGGTGAAATCAGCAATATTCCCGCCGAAATTGAATCCATCGTTCAGCCCGACCCTGCCGCGGGCAAGTTGGACATGAGCATTACGGGAATTATCAAACAAGCCCGCGTTTTTGGCCCTGTATTGGAACTGCGTCGGACGATTTCGGGAACGCTCGGACAGCCGACCATCAAAATCCACGACGAAGTCATCAACCGCGCCAATACCCCTGCCCCGCACATGTTACTTTACCACTGCAACTTCGGTTGGCCACTGGTGGACGAAGGAACGCGTTTGGTGTGGCAAGGCAAATGGCAATCGCGGGAGGGTAATCCGCAAAATCCGATTTTTAATAACGATAACGATTTTCGCCGCTGTCCTGCCCCGCTCGAAGCCCACAATGGTTTTGGCGAAGAGGCCGCTTTTATCGACATCGACGCTGACGCCAACGGACAAGCAACTTGCGGAGTTTACAACGAAGCCCTCGGGTTGGCGGTAGCGCTTCGTTTTCCCAAAGCGCAATTACCTTGGCTCACCAACTGGCAGCACTGGGGCAAAGGCGAGTACGTCACAGGCTTAGAACCTGGCACCCACCCTCCGATTGGACAAGCGGCAGCACGGGCACAACATACGCTCATTGAGCTTGCACCAGGCGAAAAACGTAGCTACACCCTTGAAATTGAAATCATTACCGACTCAGCCGCGCTTCGCAACTTTGTTGGGAAACCCTAATTATACACACACAACTTTCATTCATTAACTCTTAACAAGTGCAACTGCACCCCCTGAAAAAATGGCAAATTCAAGTATAGCAGCAAAAGCATTAGAGCAAGGACAAGGTATTTTACGGCTCGCCCCTACGTGGGTTCCGCGCTCGTTTTGCGTTCCTGGCCGTCGTATCAAACTTCACCCTGACGATTATTATGTGTTAGGCGGTGTTCGCGGCGGTATCGACGAGCGGTGGCTTTCTTCTACGACTCCTGCCAAAAACGGTCCACTCACGGGCGAACACGAAGGCTTGAGCAAAGTGGTGTTTGAAGAAAGTGGACAAACCGAACAAGTGTTGTTGAAAGACGTCATCGACGAATTGAAAGGCGAAATCGTTGGCGACCGCCTTTGGGACGAATACCAAAGCTGGCCAATGTATTCCAAATTCTTTGATAACATGGGGCCTTTGCCGCACCATATCCACCACAACGACGAAAAGGCAGCTTTGGTAGGGCAAAACGGAAAGCCCGAAGCCTATTATTTCCCTCCCCAACTCAACAACCACGGTGGTGATTTTCCCTACACTTTCTTCGGAATTACGCCAGGTACCACCAAAGAACAAATCAAGCAATGCTTGATGGACTTCAATAAAGGTGACAACAAAATCACCAATTTCTCATCAGCTTATAAATTAGAACCAGGTACGGGCTGGGACGTACCTCCAGGTATTTTACACGCGCCAGGCAGCTTGTGTACCTACGAACCCCAAAAAGCATCCGACATTTTTGCCATGTACCAAAGCCTTGTCAATGAGGCAATTGTACCAGAAGAACTACTTTGGAATGGCACACCACAAGACAAGATGGGGGATTATGATGAGTTGGTTTCGGTGATTGACTGGGATGCCAATGTTGACCCCAACTTTGCCGCCAATCACTTTATGATGCCTAAGCCCGTACATCCGTTGGAAGAAATGCAAGCCCAAGGGTATGTAGAAAACTGGATTTGTTATCGATCTGAGGCATACAGTGCCAAAGAACTCACCGTCTTGCCAGGCGCTACTGTAACCATCACCGACAGCGCGGCTTACGGCTTAATCATGATGCAAGGACACGGTAAAATGGGCGTGTGGAACATCGAAACACCTGCCTTGATTCGTTACGGACAATTGACCAACGACGAATTCTTTGTGACTGAGAAAGCAGCGAAAGCAGGCGTTACCATCACCAACTACTCGTCAACGGACCCTATCGTGATGTTGAAGCACTTCGGACCTAATAACCCTGATTTGGTCGTAGTGAAGTAATTGATATTGTTAAATTACTTGATAATCAACATAATTAACGAACAACTGATAACCAACAACAGGCAATCACATAAAATTGAATATTCATAAACAAACCTTTTAAACAATGGCAGAAAACAATTTTCCAAAACTCCACAATGCCACATGGCCTGGGATTGTGGGTAAAGGCCCTGATTCAGAGCCTGCAATTGCATTCGACACCATGCTCGAAATGACTGCGGCAGCAGAAGTGGACGGCGTAAAATTTGACGGCGTGGACGTTGGTCTTTTTGACCCTCATTACGACCTCGATATATCGGACGATGGCATCAAGCGCCTCGCCGACAAAGTAGCCAAGCACGGCCTCGAAGTAGGTAGCTTGGTGGCACCAATCTGGGGCGGCCCTGCGATGGGTACCAAAGAACAACGTGCCGAATTTGTGGAAATGGTGCGTAAGTCTTGCCACATCGGCCAAAAACTCCGCGAGTGGGGCCTTCGTCCAAACGGCATTGTTCGTATCGACTCGGCAAGTAGTCCGCACGATTGGGCCAACGACCCTGCTGGCAACACCAAACTCATTGCCCAAACGTTCCGCGAAGCTTGCGACGTAGCAGCTGATTTTGGTGAACGCCTAGCCGCCGAAGGAGAAATCTGCTGGGGCGGGATGCACTCGTGGAAATACATGCTCGATACGCTAGAGGCCGTTGACCGCAAAAACATTGGTTTCCAAGCCGATATGTCGCACACAACCTTGTATTTGTTGGGTTATAATGCGCCAGAACACCGCGTGTTGCCCGAAGATTTTCAATGGGGCGACCGCGAAACGTTCCTCGAAGGTTTGCGCAAATTGACCGCCGCCTTGCGTCCGTGGACTATCGACTTCCACGTTGCCCAAAACGACGGAACCGTGTTTGGTTCAGGCTCGCACGACAAAACAGGTCGCCACTGCCAAGCGACCGACCCGAACGGTAAACTCGACATCACCAACGACGCGGGACTTTGGCTTCGCAACGAAAGCGGTGAGTTGACCAAGGCATTCAAGCACATTTGCTGGGATGGCTGTATGTTCCCGAACGCGGTCATGAACAACCAACAAACGTGGAACGACATCCTCGCGGCCATGATTAAGGTGCGCAAAGCACACGGATGGGTTGAATAAATTAACTCAATTCCACCCCTTGTCCCTCCCGCAGCGGCAAACCGCCTAGCTAGAGATGGGGGCCTCCCTAACAGGGGAAAAATCTAGGGTGGGGTTCAAAATACTATAACACTATGTCAGCTAAAAAAGAAATCAGAATCGGATTAGTTGGGACGGGTTTGATGGGCCGTACCCACGCCAACGGATATAATCGAATTGCCAATTTCTTCCCAGAATTGGAGTACCGCCCCGTTTTGAAAGCAGTGTGTTCACGTAACCCTCAAAATGTGCAGGCATTTGCCGAGCAGTGGGGTTTTGAATCGTACGAAACCGACTGGAAAGTATTAGTGAACCGCGACGACATCGACGCAATTGATATTTGTACCCCCAACGACAGCCACGCCGAAATCGCGTTGGCAGCAGCGGCAGCGGGCAAAATGATTCTTTGCGAAAAACCACTTGCACGCACCTTGGCCGAAGGCGAAACTATGGTAGAAGCCGCCGAAAAAGCGGGGGTAAAAACCACCGTTTGGTACAACTACCGTCGGATTCCTGCGGTGACTTTGGCCAAACAAATCGTAGATTCGGGAAAATTAGGCAAGATTTTTCACTACCGTGCCAACTTCCTACAAGACTGGACCATTAACGCCGACCTACCACAAGGAGGTACGGGGCTATGGCGCATGGACGTAGCCTCGGCGGGTTCGGGCGTAACGGGCGACTTGTTGGCCCACTGTATCGACACCGCGATGTGGCTCAACGGCGCCATCACCGACGTATCGGCCATGACCGAAACCTTCGTCAAAGAGCGGATGCACCAGCTTACGGGCAAAGTAGAGCCTGTGGGCATCGATGACGCCTGTCTTTTCCACTGCCATTTTGCCAATGGTTCGTTAGGCTTGTTTGAATCAACGCGCTATGCACGCGGCCACAAAGCCCTTTATACGTTTGAAATCAACGGCGAACACGCTTCAATTCGTTGGGATTTGCACGATTTGAACCGCCTCGAATACTTCGACCACAAAGATGAATCTATCGTACGCGGCTGGCGCTCCATCCACGTCACCGACGGCGACCAACCCTACATGAACCGTTGGTGGATTCCTGGCTGCGGTATCGGATACGAGCACAGCTTTATCCACCAAGTAGCCGATTTCTTGAAAAGCCTCGAAGACGGCTCACCTTGCGGCCCAACGTTCAGAGACGCGCTCCAAACCCAAAAGGTATGCGAAGCGGTAATCGAATCTGCTAACTCTCGTAGCTGGAAAGATACGGGTGCAGAAGCGATTGGGTAGTAATTGTAACCTTTCCAAGGTTCAACACCTTGGAAAGGTTTAACAAAAGTTGAGTTCTGCAATCGTGACTTTTTTTCGTTTATCAAGTCAGTTAGCCATTCGTTAAACATTCTATTTAAGGCTCTACTTACAAAAATCCTGTTTTTTTAATTCTTCTGAATTATTTTTTACATTTAGGATTTTCAAGCAATCTCTAATTTGACCAATACTGCTTCCTAGTGAAATCTTTTTCTGAGATTTTTATCTATTCTGACCAGCCAGCAACTTGCCCAAATTGTGGTTCAAGGTCAGAGATAATTTTAGAGATACCCCAAACAAAATATCAAACTCAAATCCACAAGTGTATCAATATAAAGTGCAAAAAAGAGTTTAAAATGCAATATGATGAAGATTTTAATAATGGAGATTTATTATGAAACAAGGTCAAAGACTATGGACAAGAGACGAATTAATATTGGCAATTAACTTGTATTGTAAATTACCCTTTGGCCGTTTACATAGATTGAATCCAGAAGTAAAAAATCTTGCCAATCTGATAAATAGGACGCCAAGTTCAGTAGCATATAAATTAGTGAACTTTGCCAGCTTAGACCCAAGTCTAAAAGCAAGAGGTATAAAAGGAGCTTCTAATGCAAGTAAAGCAGATAATGAAATTTGGAATGAATTTTTTAACAATTGGGATATACTTCCCTATGAAAGCGAAAAATTATTAGCACAATTTGAACATACAACTGTTGAGCAATTACACCAGATTTCAGAAGATGAACCACCAAAAGAAGGAAAGACAAGGGAGCAGATGGTAAAAGTAAGAGTTAATCAATCTTTTTTTAGGAGTTCAATACTAGCTGCGTACAATAATACTTGCTGTATTACAGGAATTAATAAGCCTGAATTTTTAATAGCAGGCCACATTCGTCCTTGGGGGATTGATGAAAAGAACAGATTAAATCCAAGAAATGGAATAGCAATAAACGCTTTACATGACAAAGCATTTGAGACAGGATATATTACAATTACACCTGATTATAAGATTAGAGTTTCGCCATTAATACTAAAAAACAAAAATCAACATAACCTTGATTTCTTTGACAAGTTTGATAATCAACCTATTATTCTTCCTTCGCGTTTTTTACCTGACGTTGAGTTTTTAAAATATCACAATGAAGAACGATTTAAAATATAGCGAGCGAAGGATAGAAGCGAAATTCAAGAATTACACTCATTGATTCGAAGTCTTCCAAAAGAAAACTTGAAACTGCCCCGCAGTCGCTAGCGGCAGCCCGAGCCGTGACGCCTATCAAAACTTGCGTAGTATCGCTTGAAACATGGCTACCCAATGAACTTATATTGTAAATTGCGAAAGAAAATGCCGTGTCCGAAACCGCTTTTTTTGTAGACAAAGGCGACAAAATGCATTTGCGTTGGTGCGGGATAGGGCAACCGAGTTGTCCGAATCCATGCTTCAACTCCAATACAGCGACGGCCGATTTGTGTATTGGCAGTTTTTTAAGTCTCTGTAAAGCGTTCATTTTTGTTGATTCCCCCCCCATTTTTCACCCCAAAAATGAGTAAAGGAAGCTCTTTTTTGCCTTAGTACACTGTTTTCCACCAAAGGGCTTCCCTCCTAATGACCCGCCGACCTGACCAATTACTCCAAGTACGCAACCTTTCAAAGTCGTTTGTGGGCGTGAAGGCCCTCGACCAAGTGCAGCTCGACCTCAAAAAAGGGGAAGTTCATGCCGTTATGGGCGAAAATGGGGCGGGAAAATCCACCTTCATGAAAATTTTAATGGGACTGCTCTCTCCCGATTCGGGAGAAATTTGGCTGGAAGGTGACATACTAAAAAATGCCGACGTCAACGAAACGCTCAAACGCGGTATTTCAATGATTCACCAAGAAATGCTCGTCGTGCCCGAATTGACCGTTGCTCAAAACATTTTTTTGGGGCGGGAAAAAACCAATTGGCTCCCTTTTTGGCTCAACGACGCCTACACCAACGCCCAAGCCGAAGCCATTTTACAACAAATGGGCGTGGACATTGCCCCCACTACCCTGCTCAAACACCTGAGCCTGGCCGAAATGCAAATGGTCGAAATCGCCAAGGCCATTTCCAACAACGCCAAGGTCATCATCATGGACGAGCCTACCTCCGCCATTTCAGACAAGGAGGTGGCCACCTTATTCAAAATCATCAAAGACTTAAAACAACAAGGCGTCGGAATCCTGTATATTTCGCACAAAATGGACGAGATTTTCCAGATTTCGGACACCATTACCGTCTTGCGCGATGGTCAATACATCGGAACAAAACCCGCTTCCGACCTCGACCAACCTACCTTGATTTCGATGATGGTGGGGCGCGAAATCACCCATCTTTTTCCCGAAATCGTTCCTGCCAAGGGCGAAGTTGTTCTTTCGGTCAAACAACTCACGCGCCAAGGGGTATTTTCGGACATCACGTTTGAGGTACGCAAGGGCGAAGTTTTGGGGTTGGCAGGTCTAATGGGCGCTGGTCGAACGGAAGTAGCACGGGCTATTTTTGGATTAGACCGTTATGATAGTGGCGAAATTCAACTTAATGGAAAAACCGTTCGCGTCCATTCCCCCGCCGAAGCCATCGCCTTGGGCATTGGTTACGTCAGCGAAGATCGCAAAGGGCTAGGCTTTATTCCTGCCATGACCATCCAAGGCAATATTACGCTTTCGAGCCTTCCCCAGCACGCCAAAGCAGGCTGGGTAATCACCGACAGCGAAGCCACCGTTGCCACACACATGATGCAAAACCTGCGTATCAAAGCCACGGGCGCGGCACAAAAAGTGAGCCATCTCAGCGGTGGAAATCAACAAAAAGTGGTCATCGCCAAGGTACTTCAGGCTGCTCCCGACGTAGTGATTTTGGACGAACCCACACGGGGCATTGACATTGGGGCGAAGTTTGAAATTTATAAACTCATCCACGACCTCACCGCGCAAGGCATTGCCGTTGTTATGATTTCGTCGGAATTGCCCGAGATTCTTGGACTTAGCCACCGAATCCTCGTGCTGTCGAAAGGCAAACAAACCGCTCTGCTTTCCAATACCGAAGCTACTCAGGATAAGATTATGAAATTTGCAATGCAATAGCAAACCCAAAATATGAATACACTTTTAACTCGTTCAAAAAACTTAGGCCAATACGGCATTTTTGGGGCATTTCTCGTGATTTGCTTAGGATTGGCAGTCGTCAATCCGCAGTTTATGACCGTCTCCAACTGGACAATCATTATCACCCAAGTATCCATCAATGCACTTTTAGCTTTTGGCGTTACTTTTGTCATCATTACAGGTGGCATTGACCTCTCCTTGGGTTCGATAGTTGCCGTAACGGGCGTCGTAGCAGCGTCTCTGGCGCATCCAGATACCTATCCCGTGGTTGTTCCCATTGGAGTCGGCTTCCTCTCAGGAGTAGCTATGGGAGCGCTCAATGGGCTAGTGATTACCAAAAGTAAAGTCCCACCTTTCATCGTAACATTAGGAATGATGACCATTGGTCGGGGTTTAGCCTTGATTTTGAGCAAAGGCCGTCCCATTTCTAACCTTTCCGATTCATTCAATTTCATTGGTGGCGGAAGCGTAGTGGGCATTCCCTTTCCCATTCTTATTTTGGTCGTCTTTTTTGTTATTTGTACACTCCTACTAAAAAAAACAGTTCTAGGACGATACATTTACGCCGTTGGAGGAAACGAACAAGCAGCAATGGCCTCAGGGATTCGGGTCAACAAGGTCAAAATGGCTGTGTACACTTTGTGTGGAGGTTTGGCAGGTTTAGCGGGGATTCTTCTCACGGCCCGAATTACCACAGGCCAACCCAATGCAGGCGCAGGTTTTGAACTCGACGCCATCGCAGCGGCCATTATTGGTGGCACCAGTACCTCGGGCGGAACAGGCACAATGATGGGTACGCTTATCGGCGCACTTTTGATTGGCGTTATCAGCAACGGCCTCGACCTCCTCAACGTCACGTCCTATTACCAACAAGTGGTCATGGGGGCGATTATCATTGGAGCAGTGGTACTTGATAGCTGGAATCAGAAGAAGTAGATGTTTTTATACCACAAAAAACATAAAGAATTCACAATGTGCACAAAGGTTCTTTATGAACTTTATATTCATTATTTTGAATTTACGCTTTTTCAACCAAAATTGACATATAACACAATGAAACGTACATTAATCGGTTCGGCGCTTTGCGCTTTATTATTGGTAGGTTGCGGACAAGGAAGCAGCGAAAACAAGGAAGCTAACGGAAGCAAAAAAATCACGATTGGCGTAACCATGCTCAGTATGCAAAATGAGTTTATCGTGAAAGTTAGTGATGAAATTGAGAAAAAAGCCCAAGAAATGGGCGTAGAACTCATCGTTGTCGATGCTGAGCGGTCAGCCCTGAAGCAAGTGGAACAAGTCGAAAGTTTTATTGCGCAGAAAGTTGATGCCATCATCATGAATCCCTGCGAAGTAGAGGCAAGTTCCCCCGCAGTGACCAAGGCATTGGCAGCTAAAATCCCGATTGTTAATGTCAATTCAGAAACCAGTGCTGCTCCAACTGCCTTTGTAGGCTCCGACGATGTAGAATCGGCGCGGATTGCGATGAAGTACATTGCCGAAAAACTCGGCGGCAAAGGCAACATTCTGATGATGCACGGCTACATGGGACAAGCCGCCCAAATCAAACGTGAACAAGGGGCGCGTGAAATTTTGAAACAATTTCCCAACCTCAAGCTCTTGGCCCACCAAACGGGAGAATGGGATCGCGCCAAAGCTATGTCGCTCATGGAAAACTGGATTCAGTCATATGGCCCAAACATCAATGCCGTTTTTGCCCAAAACGACGAAATGGGCATGGGTGCCGTAAATGCCCTCACCGCCGCCGGGCTTAAAGATAAGGTAGTGGTAGTCAGTATTGATGCGATTCCAGACGCGCTTCAAGCTGTAAAAAAAGGCACTCTCAACGCAACCGTCTTCCAAAATGCCCAACAACAAGGCGCCAATGCCCTTGAAACGGCCGTTAAAATTGTCAAAGGGGAAAAATTTGAAAAACAAACCTTAATACCCTTTCAGCTTGTGACAAAAGAAAACGTAGAAACACTCCTAAAGTAGTGTTGTAAAAGAAATATTTTTTAAAAACAAAATCATATTTTTTCAATCAATTTCAATACACAACAAAGCATAAATAGCTGATTTATTGCACATTAATAAACATACCAAGAGGATAAATCATGCAAAATCGATTTATCCTCTTTTTTTGTACCAAAGATACAGGATTGCATAGGATAGTTCTCTCAACTGTATAAATCATATTTGTATAATGTCAGGGATTTATAGAATTATTTAAAGCCTTGGTACCATTCTATTTATTTATAAACTCTTAATTATTTCCACCATGCAAAAAAAGTTTATCCTACTTGAGGGTAGAGGCAACTTGTGTGTAGGCATCATTGCCTTACTATTACTTGTAGCTACCAGCTCATTTGCTCAAAATGCCATCAAGGGAAAAGTATCTGCCAAAGACGGTGAAACACTCGTCGGAGTAAACGTCGCTATTAAAGGAACTACCCGTGGCACCAACACAGACGCGAACGGGACTTACAAACTTGATGTCCCCAACGGCTCAACCCTTGTATTTAGTTACATTGGGTATCTTACCAAAGAAGTGGCAGTAGGTTCACAAGCAACCATAGATGTGGTTCTTGATGTGAATGACAAAACCCTAAACGAAATTGTTGTTGTAGGTTATGGTAGTCAGGTAAAAAAAGAAGTAACTGGAGCTGTGCAAACCATCACAGCTAAAGAAATTAAGGATTTACCTGTATCGCAAATAGCTCAAAAACTGCAAGGACAGGTAGCCGGGGTACAGATCAACCAAACGACAGGTCGCCCAGGACAAGGGATGAACGTTCGTATCAGAGGGCAGCTTTCGGTATCAGGTGGTAGCGAGCCCCTCTACGTTGTCGATGGTTTTCCTATCACAGGTAATATCGGAGCGTTGAACCCCGATGAAATTGAAGATATTTCTATTTTGAAAGATGCCGCCTCAACTTCATTGTATGGTTCTCGGGCTGCCAACGGGGTAGTACTTATTACTACCAAAAGAGGTAAAAGCGGACAAACAAACGTAAGTTTTAACGTATTCACAGGAACTCAGGTCGTACCTAAAAAGGGTCGTTTTGAAATGATGGATGCCGTTGAGTTTGCACAGTTCAAAAAAGAATACTACGAAGATGCAAAACAACCCGTACCTGCCGAATTCCAAAACCCTTCAATTTATGAAGGCAAAAATAATGACTGGTACGATGCCGTACTTCGCCGTGCGCCCCTTCAGAGCTACAACTTAACTTTGACTTCCAATAAAGACAAAGTAAGCACTTCGTTGGTGGCCGGGGTTTTCAACCAAGAAGGTGTCGTTATTAATACCAAATACCAACGTTACTCACTTCGTCTCAACAGCGAGTATAAAGTATCAGACAAAGTGACCATCGGGATGAATATTGCCCCGCAGTACGTATTTGACAACACGCCTCGTACGGACGGTGACCGTGGAACAGGTATCTTGTTTAATGCCATCCACACCTGGCCAGTGATGCCTATCTACGACGACAAAGGTGACCTTACATTATTTAACCGTTTTCCTTCAAGCACAGGTAATATCTTTGCTTATCCTAACTGGGTGCGTGCGGCAAATGAGTTGGTGAATGAAACAAAACAAACCAACATTCTCTCAAACGCTTATGTTGCTTACAGCCCTATCAAGGGTTTAACCCTAAAATCAACCTTCAACGTTGAATTGTTGAATCAAAAGTTCTTCTTCTTTAACCCTTCTACCGCAACCAGCGCCATTAACACGGCGGTGCCTGTTACGGCAGTTTCGATACGCGATGCAACGGATAACTTTGGCTGGTTGAACGAAAACTTGGCTACTTATTCTAAATCATTTAACGATCATAACATCGAATTGCTGGCGGGTTACACTAACCAAAGCTTCCGTAGTGAGTCGAGCCGTATTCAAGCAGATACCTACTCGGACGACCGCCTTCCAACCATCCAAGGAGCCATTAACATTGCGCGCGGTGGTACCAGCAGTAACGTGCAGGAATGGAGACTGACCTCATTGCTATCTCGTTTGTCGTACAACTACAAAGGCAAGTATCTTCTCACCGCCTCTATTCGTCGCGACGGTTCTTCTCGCTTTGGCTCTAACAATCGCTGGGGAACATTCCCATCATTATCAGCAGGTTGGGTAGTATCTGACGAAGATTTCATGAAGAATTTCAGCAAGGTTTCGTTTGCAAAATTGAGAGCTAGCTTAGGGGTAACTGGTAACAATAACATCGGTAACTATACACAGTATGCACTTATTAACAATACAGTAAATGCCGTGTTTGGGAATAACGTAGCAGCAGGAGCAGCGTTGACTTCGTTGGCCAACCCGAATTTGGGTTGGGAAACCACTCGTCAATTAGACTTAGGTTTTGACCTTGGGTTCCTCAATGACCGTTTCCAATTTACGTACGACTATTACCTCAAGAATACCACTAACTTGTTGTTTGCTGTACAAATTCCACAAGAATCTGGCTTTACCAACTTTAATGATAACATTGGTGAAATTAAGTTTTGGGGACACGAATTTTCACTCAATACCCGTATTATCGACCGTGGTAAGTTGAAATGGAGCGTCAACTCAAACATTTCCTTCAACCGCAACCGCGTGATAGCACTTGCAGACGGAATTGATCGCGTGTATGGATTGCACCACATTACAAAAGTTGGCGAGCCATTTGGCCAATTCTACGGGCACCTTGCCAACGGGGTGTATATGAATGCCGAGGACCTTAAAAACTCACCAGTCGTACCAGGCCGTTCATTTGTTGGTACAATTAAACTCGTTGACATAAACGGGGATGGAGTAATTACCAACGGCGGCGACAAAGATGACCGCACTATTTTGGGTAATCCTTTCCCTGATTTCACTTATGGAATCACCACCAACCTCAACTATGGCAATTTTGACTTTAGCGTAGTTGGTTCGGGTTCGCAGGGTAACCAACTTTGGGTTCGTCACTTGTACAGCACGGCTAACCTCGATGGGGTATTCAACATGCACCGAGAAGCAAAATACCGCTTCCGTTCAGAAGCTAACCCAGGTAAAGGTTTCTACGGTACAACCGTTGGAGGTGGTACAGCTACAGGTATCGAGCGCGACTGGCAAAACAGCCGTTTTGTAGCTGATGCGTCGTTCTTTACAATTAAGAATATCACGGTGGGCTATACCTTCAACAAAAGCAATAAACTTTTCCGTTCGGCACGTATTTA
>JACCEC011746150.1_pt1 | contig 43109 bp, 30 predicted proteins | sample 7450121 | NCBI WGS metagenome assembly JACCEC01 (sample SAMN15323455, study PRJNA562643) | freshwater metagenome | isolation source: river surface water | place: USA:Blue River Watershed | collected 2017-08-18 | reverse complement strand
GGCTCGAGCTCGCCGAGGGGGAACGGCGAGAGATCCCCGTCGAGCTGAGCGTGCCCGGGGACGCGTGGGCGGCCCGCGAGCTGGTCTTGGTCGCGGAGGTGGAAAACGGCGACGGGCGAACGCTCTCTCGCTGGGCCACCCGTCTGTATCCGCATCCCGCGGGGCTGCGGGCGGCGGATGCGCGATCCCTGGTGTTTCCGGCGGGCGAAGCGGCGGACAACCGTGCGCGGCTCTTGGGCGAGCAAGCCGCCGAGGAGGCGAAAGTGGCCGCCCACGGCCGCTGGCTCGTCACGCCCGGCGTGGTGGTGGAGGAGACGCCGTCCAGGTGGCGCTTTCATGTTTCGGCGCTGCCGCCCGAGCCCATGCGCCCGGCTCGGGCGGAGTTGCCGCTGCCCGATTCGTGGGCGCCGTGGGAGCGGGGGCTGGTGATGAGCTTCGCCTATCGGGCCGTGCCGGAACCGGGGGCCGCGCCCTTGCGTCCGGATGATCCGGATCCGCGGCGGAGGCCGCGCGCGGGCAATCTGGGCGACACCTTGGAGTTTCTTCTGCGCACACGCGCGGGGAATGTCTACTGCGTGCAGGCACCCTTGCGCCCCAAGCCGGAGTGGGCGCCCTACAACCAGCCGGCGGAAACCCTGACCCCGGGCTTTCCCGGGCGCCAGGCGGCGCCTTTGCGCATCAGCGAGGAAGGTCCGGCTTCGCTGGTGTTTTTCTTCCGGCCGGCGGCCTTGCCGGCGATCTACGAGATCGATCGCCCCGCCTTGTCCCATTGGCGAAGGCCGGAATAGGCGACGGGCGCGCACGCCGATCCCCCTCGGGACGCGCGGCTTGGTGGGGTCACGCGCAAGATATTGCGTCCGAGTGATAAATATTATCCCGGGATTGCCTCGATTTTCGGCCGGGCGACTTCTTAAGGGGAATCCTGAATGGCCGATTTCCCCGTCGCTCCCATCGATCAGGACACGCTCCTCACGGTCTCGTTGCTTCGTTTCAATCCGGAGACTCGTGTTCAGTCGATCGGTGAAGACAGGCTGGTCGTCAAAAATCTGAGTGCCGCCACCTATCTGGTGGTTGATCGCGAGCAGCGGCGGATCCTGGAGCGATTTCGGGACACGGCGAGCGTTCCGCGGGTGCTGTTCGGTTTGATCGGGGAGCGGCGCTGTCCGCCCTTGCGCGACTATTATGAGCTGATTTTGAAGGCGGTCCGGGCCGGCATCCTGTCGAGTCCGGGCGTCGCGGGCCCCGACCCGCTGCCGGCGGCGGAATGGCGGTTCAAGCTTCGCGCGTCGATCGCCCGGGGCTTCTCCCTGGTTTGCATGGGCGTCTCGGCGCTGTTGCTCGTCCTGCACCCGCCCGCCTTGCCGACGAGGCCCTGGCATCTGCTGGCGGGATGGCTGGGCCTGTGTCTCGCGCAGAGCCTGGGCGCATTCCTGGCCGCCTGCGTCCTGCGCGGAGGCGAGTGCGAGGTCTATTCCCCGAGGTTTCTTTGGCGAAGCGCCTTTCCCCGTTTCACCCTGTCGAGGCGCGACGCCTTGCTGCTGGGCAAGGACGGGGAGGCCGCGCTCGCGCTGGTTCGCGTGGCGCCTTTTTTCCTGTTCGCCGCCCTGGCCTGCCGGTTCTCCCCGGCGCTCTCGATGATTTTTGTCTGCGGCGTGCTTTACCACCTCTGCCCGTTTCACCGCGGGGCCTTGGTCGATCTGCTGGTGGTGTTTTATCGCGATCCCCGTCTGGACACGAACCACCGTTTTTTCTTCGTGCCCAACCAAGCCTTCGACTCGATCGTCCGCGACCGCTTTCGGCTGACCGATCGCCGTTTCGTCCTGCAGGTGGCGGGCTACACGCTCGCGTGGCTGCTGCTGGTAATGGTTTCCAGCGTGGCCTTGTTGAAGCTCAACGCGTGGGAGTTGGCGCGCCGTTTCCACGAAGCGGGCGGTCTTCGGTTCACCGCCTGCCTGGTCGGCGGACTCCTCGCGGTGATCGTGCTGGCCGGCCTGGGGTTCGCCGTGTGGCTGATCGCCCACCAGGCCCGCGAGGCGTTGGAACCGTGGCTGCGCCGGCGGGCGGCGCGCCGGATGGCGGCGGCGGTTCTTTCCGACAGCGCGGTGCGCGACTGCCTGGCGCGCACCCACCTGTTCAAGGATCTCCCTCCGGCGGACATGGCCGGGCTCGCCTCGGCGACGAACACGCGATGGCTGGCGAAAGGCGAGGTGGTGCTGCGCCAGGGGGAGCGCGGAGACACGATGTTCGTCGTTTTTTCCGGCACGGCCGAGGTGTTGCGCGAACAGGAGGTGGGGCGTCCCGAATTCATCGCGGAGTTGTTGCCCTGCGACGTCTTTGGCGAGGTGGCGCTCCTGGAGGGCGGTCCGCGCACGCGCACCGTCAGGGCCTCGTCGGACTTGTGCCTGCTGGTGATCGAGCGGGACGCGTTTCACGCCTTGGTCCTGAATCGCTTTTCGCGGGAACACATCGCGACGGCGGTCCAGAAAAAGGCGTTTTTATCCCGGATCGCCTTTTCCCGGCGTTGGAGTCCGGCGGCGATGCTCGCCTTCGCGCGGCGCAGCCGGTTTTTCGACTTCGAGGCGGGCCGGAAGCTGATCCGGGAGGGGGACGACAACCAGTTTTTCTACCTCGTGCACGAAGGGTCGCTCGAGGTCACGCTGCGCGACCAGCCGGTCGCCCGACTGGGGCGAGGGGACTTTTTCGGCGAGCTCAGCCTGTTGCAGAACAACGTGGCCGGCGCCTCGGTGCTCGCCCGCACGCCCGGGCGCTGCCTGGTGCTGAACAAACGCGACTTCCTGGAGTTCATCACCCGCGATTTCCTGGTCGGGCTGGACATGGAGCAGATCGCCTCCCGCCGGCTGGGCCGGGCGGTATTCCCCGCCGTCACGTCGGCTGCGGGTTTCGATGAGATGGCGACGCGATAGGGCCAGCGCCGGGGGTGGCGAAACGGTTCCGGCCGGCGCGCCTTCAGCGGGCGCCCAAAACCGATTTCAAGACGCGGCCCAGGTCGCCGACGCGGTAGGGCTTGGTGATGTAGCCGACGAAGCCCATCTCGAGGTAGCGCTTGATCATGTCGTCGTCGTCGTAGCCGCTCGTGACGATGGCGCGCAGGTCGGGATCGAGTTCGCGGAGACGTTTGAAGCACTCCTCGCCGCCCATGCCGCCGATCACGGTCAGGTCGAGGAGCACGGCGTCGTAGGGGCGGTTGACGTTGAGGTAGCGGCGGTAGAGCTGGACCGCCTCGTCGCCGTTGCGGGCGATGTCGTGCGTGTAATCGAGGCTGGCGATCATCGCGCCGGCGAGTTCGCAGATCTTGGGGTCGTCGTCCATGAAGAGGACGCGGCCGGTGCCGAAGCGGATGGCGGGGGCGGCGCGGACCTTCTCCTGAAGTTGCTTCGTGGATACGGGAAGGAAGACGCTGAAGAGGGTGCCGATGCCGGGTGTGGACCGCACGCCGATGCGGCCGCCGTGGCGGCGCACGATCGAGTCGACGGTGGCGAGTCCGAGGCCGGTGCCGGTCTTCTTGGTGGTGAAGAAGGGATCGAAGATGCGGGCGAGGATCTCGGGCGGGATGCCGCTGCCGTTGTCCTGCACGTCGACGCGCAGGTAGCGGCCGGCGGGCAGTTCGTCGACCTCGGCCTCGCCGACATCGATGTCGTCGGCGCCGATCACGACGCGGCCGTCGGCGGGCACCGGCATGGCCTGGATGGCGTTGATGACGAGGTTCTGGACGACCTGGAGGATCTGGCCCTTGTCGACCTCGATGGGGGCGAGGTCGGGCGCGGCCTCGACCTTGACCACGACCGGGCTGCCGGCCGCGGCGATGCGCACGGCGTTCTGGAGAAGGTCGGCGGGGGCGACGACCTGGCGCGAGGCATGGGAGCCAGCGCCCTTGGCGAAGGTGAGGAGCTGGCGGGTGAGCTGCTTGGCCGCGAGGCAGGCCTGTTCGGCGGCGTCGAGCTGGTTGAAGTCGCGGTTGTCCTTCGCGGTGGAGACGCCGCCGAGGATGGTGGTGAGGAGGTTGTTGAAATCGTGGGCGATGCCGCCGGCGAGCAGACCGAGCGATTCGAAGCGGTTGGCGCGCACGAGCTCCTCGGGGCTGAGGCCCATCTCCTCGGGGTCGCGGAAAACGACGACGAAGCCGGCGAGGGCGCCGGCCTGGTCGCGGGCCTCGCGGGCGGCCCACACGATGGGCCGGGCCGCGGCGCCGGGCTCGCGGCCGGCCAGGGCGTGCAGATCGCTGAGGCGGGCGGGCGCCTCGGGCGCGGCGGACCGGTTGAGCGCCATCTCGACCGCCTCCTCGGCGGGACGCCCGTCGGCGCGGTGCACGAGGGGGAATACCTCGGCCAGCGGGCGGCCGGCGGCCTCGGGAGCGGGGAGCGCGAGGAGGGCGGCGGCCTTGGGGTTGAGCGTGACGACGCGGCCGCGCGCATCCGTCATGATGACGCCTTCGGCCACCGCGGCGAGGGCGGCGGAGACCAGCTCGGCGGGCGTGGAGCCGGGACCGGCGCCAAGGCCGGCCAGGGGAAGCGCATAGCCGGTCACCCGGAGCAACTCGCCGCGGCGGCTGAACTCGCGCTGATAACCGACGAGGGCGGCGAGGCGTTCGCCGCGGCCGTTGATCAGCTCGACGGTGCGGCGGCCTTCGCCGCCGTCCGCCTGGGCGGGGCGGAAGAACTCGGCGAGGCCGGCCGAGGCGAGATCGGGCGGAAGTGCCTGAAGCAGCGGAGCGGGCTCGGGGAGAGCCGCTTCGTCGGCGTCGGCGCTGGTGCCGACGAGACGGTGCCAGGCGGCGGAGAACCAATGCTGGCGGGACGCGAAATCGAGGTCGAACGCGGCCAGGGCGCCCTGCGTGGAGAGGCGCTGGAGGCGTTCGTCGTTGAGGAGGCTGATCTCCTCGAGCTCCTTGCGCTCGGTGATGTCGAGATGAAGTCCGGAAACGCGCTGAAGCGCCCCTTCCGGGCCGAAGACCCGGACGCCCACGCAGGCGAGCCAGAGGTAGTGGCCGTCGCGGTGGCGGAGCCGGTATTCGACGGAGAAGGGACGGGAACCGGCGGGTTGGCGGCGGGGCGCGTGGTCGGGGGCCGCGGCGGTGTCGTCGGGGTGGACGAGGCGGCGCCAGGTGGCGAGCGTGTCGGGCAACTCGTGTTCGGTGTAGCCGAGCATGCGTTTCCAGCCGGCGGAGGTGACGAGTTCGCCGGTATCGAGGCGAAGGTCGAAGAAGCCGAGGGACGCGCGATTCGCGACCAGGGAGAGGGCGTCGTGAAGCGGATGGGTCGGCGGAAAGGGCGCCTGGGTGCCGGTTTCGGGAAGCGGCGCGAGCGTGGCGAGCCAGGCGGCGTCATCGGGTGCGGTCGCGTCGAGCCTGAGATGATACGGTCGGGAACGGGAGAGGGGACGGATGCTTTGCGGCCGGCTGCCGGCGGCGTCCCGCAGCGCCTCCCACTGGATGGCCAACATCGCCGGGTCGTCGGTGGAAAACTCGAAGCTGAGCAACGAGACAAAAAGGGCGCCGCGCAAAAGCTCGGCCTGCCGGCCGAGGGCGGCGGCGGCGGCGGCGTTGGCGAATTGGATGCGTCCCTCGCCGTCGAGCAAAAGGACGGCGGGAGCTTCGGTCGGATGGGCGGGAGCCATGGATGGCGTTCGCAAGGGGAAGACGGCGCGAGGCGGGCGTCCAGCGCAGGTTATACCTGCCATGGGGGAATTTCCGGTATGGGGAAGACGTAAGGCGCGCCGGACGGTGTTTTGAGGCTTTTTGACGATCCGATGGGGCGCCCGGGAGCGAGCCGGCTCCGGAAACAAAAAAAACGCGTCCCCTGAGAGGGACGCGTTTGGGAGAGCGGGAAGCTCGGAGGCTTACTTCGCGGAGAGGCTCTTGCGGAGATCCTCGAGCTGGCCGGCGGAGCCGAGCAGGTGGTTGCGCGAGGCGATGAATTTCGCGTATTCCGTGATGAAGATCTTGCCCGGCGGGCGGAAGTCGAAGTCGGAGGGCTTGTCGCGGAAGAACTCGCGGTGGACGCGGGTCCAGACGAGGCGGCCGTCGGTGTCGATGTTGATCTTGGTGACGCCGAGCTTGGCGGCGGGGAGATACTCGTTCACGTCGACGCCGGAGGAATCGGCGATCTTGCCGCCGGCGGCGTTGATGCGGGCGACCTCGTCCTGGGGGACCGAGGAGGAGCCGTGCATGACGAGCGGGAAGCCAGGCACGCGGGCCTTGATCTTCTCGAGCACGTCGAAGTGGAGGGACTGCTTGCCCTTGAACTTGAAGGCGCCGTGGGAGGTGCCGATGGCGCAGGCGAGGGAGTCGCAGCCGGTGAGCTTGATGAACTGCTCGGCCTCGGCGGGATCGGTGAGGGTGGCGTGGCCGTCCTCGACCTTGATGTCTTCCTCGACGCCGCCGAGCATGCCGAGCTCGGCCTCGACGGAGATGCCCTTGGCGTGGGCGCGCTCGACGACGCGCTTGGTGATCTCGACGTTCTTCTCGAAGGGATCGTGGGAGGCGTCGATCATGACGGAGCTGAAGAAGCCCGAATCGATGCAGTCGTAGCAGGTCTGCTCGTCGCCGTGGTCGAGGTGGACCGCGAAGATGGCCTCGGGGAAGATCTCGCCGGCGGAGCGAATGATCGCCTCGAGCATGCGCTTATCGGTGTAGTTGCGAGCGCCCTTGGAGATCTGGATGATGAAGGGGGCTTGCGAATCGATGGCGCCCTTGAACAGGCCCATGGCCTGCTCGGCGTTATTGATGTTGTAGGCGCCGATGGCGTATTTGCCGTAGGCGTGTTTGAACAGCTGGGCGGTGGTGACGATCATGGTAGGAAAAATGCGCCGCGGTGGTGTCGGGACGCTTGAGCGGTCACGGTAGGGAGCGCGGAAAGTCACCGGCAAGGGCAATTTCCGCGCGGTCCTTGGCCTAATGCCATCGGAGTTTGCCGGATGCGCGCGTCAGGCGGGGTTTGCGGGCGAACTCAAGGCAGGGCGACGCGCACCCGGGCGAAGAGGCTTCCCGGGCCGGTGATCGGCTGGTCGGCGCGCCAGCGTTCGGTGACGGTGCCGTCCGCGTGGGGCGTGGCATCGAGCCGGACTCCGCCGGGCGTCCAGGTTTGCAAGTCGCCGGAAAACTCCGGCGCAAGGCTCAGGTCGCCGAATTCGGCCGAACGCACGAGCGAGAGGACGAGATAAGACGCCTCCGGCGCGCCGCCGACCGAGACGGGCAAGGCGGCGACCTGCTGGGGCGGGGGGCCGTCGGCGGCGTTCGGAGACGAGCCCAGCGCGTATTCGAGCAAGTTGGCGCGGCCGTCGCCGTCCGGGTCTTGGTCCGCGGCGCCGAGGCCGGGGTGGCGGGCGGCCCATTCGGCGTAGACGATGGGATCGGGCGCGCCGGGGCGCGGATCGCCGACGCTGGCGCGCCAGTTGGCGGCGAGGGCGTGGTCGGGGGCGAGGCGGGGATTTACGAGCACGAGACTGGCGCCGTTGCCATCGGGGGAAAGCGGCCAGGGGGAGACGTCGTCGTAGACAAAGCCATGCACGGGCTGGCCCAGGGAGGAGAGGGTCAATTGCTCGCCGCCGTTGTCGAGGCTGCCCGAATACACCCCGAGGACGCGGACGGAGGAGCCGTAACGCAGCGCGAAGGCGGCCGCGTCCTTCACGATGACGGCGCGTTCGCCGGGAGCGAGGATGGCGCCGTCGGCGAAGGCGTAGGTGATGCCGACGGTGAAGGCCTCCCCGCCGAGATCGAGGGGATCCGGGGAGATGTTCATCAACTCGACGTATTCGAAAAGCTGTTTGTCGACGTAGCCGGCCGCGGTTTCGGCCGCGCCGAGCGCGGGCGGGTTATACATGATCTCGGAGATCACCAGTTGCGCGGAGGTGAGGGAGGCGCGGGCGGGCGAGGCGGCGAACTGGATCGCGGGCGACCAACGGCTCCAACGGCCGGTGGCGTCCTTGTGGCGGACCCGGACGCGGTAGGTATGGCCGGCGAGAAGGGCGTTGGGCGGGATCGTGACCGCGCCGTTGGCGGCGAGTTCGGCGGAGCGCCAGACGTCGGTCACCTCGTAGACGCGAGGACGCGCGGGGTCGTGGAGCGGGATGCCGGGGGCGGAGATTTCGCCCACGCGCCACTGGACGGCGGCGAAGGCTCCGACGCCGGAGTAGGCGGAGGCGGTGAAGCGCAGGTCGTCGAGCGGGTGGGACGAGGCGCCGACATAGGCGGCGACCGGGCGCGCGGGCGCGGCGGCGTCGGCGGACTCCTGAAGGAGGTAGCGGTAGCCGTAGCCGCGTTGATCGCCGTTGTTCACGGACCAGGTGGAGGCGGCGGGGAAGGTGTCGGTCGCGTAGTCGACGAGATACTTCATCGAGCCGGCGAAGTCGGCCGTGGCGAGCGTGCGGGTCCACGTGCCGCCGATGCGGCTGTCGACGTAAGGCGTGACGAAGAAATTGCCGCGGTGGTTGGTCTGGGCGTTGGAGGGCGTGCTGGCGGTGCGGGGATTCAGGTTCCACATCGCGGCGTCGAGGTCGGCCCAGGACGGGGAGGCGCCGCCGGGTTTCACGATCCGGGCATACTCGTCGACAAGCTGGCCGATCTGGCCGCCGGACGCCGAGGCGTCCTCGCACACGAGGTCGAGGAGCTCGCGGGCCCGGTTTTGGAATTCGACGCGCAGAACGGGAAGGTTGAGGGCGTTGTGCTGGTCGATGATCCCGCTCCAGTGCGTCTTGGGGATGAACATCATGTCCAAATCCCACGGGATGACGACCCAGCGTCCGTCCGGGGCGTGGTGGAAGCAGTGGTTGAAGCCGTAGCGGATGTCGATGTTGCCGAGGATACGATTGCCGGCGTGGAAGTTGTAATAGGCCGCCATGTCCATGTTGGCGCGCCACCAAGTCTCGGTCTGGGTGGTTTTGGCGGCGGAGAGGAACGCGTTCCAGTCCGAGCCGTCCTCGGGCTGGCCGTCGCCGTGGTGCTTCATGTCGCCGAGGCTGGACTCGATCTTGTAGACGTTTCCGTCGGGCAGGCCTCGCTGGTCGAGGAAGGAGCCGTCCGGGTGCTCGACGGCGAGATACAGGCCCCAGAGATCGCCGTCGATCCCGGCGGGATCGCCGCCTTGGTATTGGGTGGAGCCCGACTCGGAGGCGTCGTCGACGACACGAAAATGGAGATAATTGGACTGGGGCGAGGCCATGCCGAGCAGCTCGTAGAGGCGCAGCGATACGGCCTCCTCGACGCCGGACATGCCGCGGTGGACGGCGGCCCAAGGGCTGGCGCAGGCGTTGAGATTGAGCTCGTCCCAAGTCTCCGGATACAGACGGCCCCAGTTGTCGCGGGCGGCCAGGTCGCGGGCGCGGTTGAAGTGGAAGCGCCACTTGTTTTTGCCGGAGACGTAGGTGGAAGCCTCGCCGCGGTTGTTGAACTGGATGTGGTCGTAGACGACGCCGTCGTAGACGAGGGTGCCGAGGAAGCGCTGGCCGTTGTAGGACGAGACGTATTGGCTGTTGGTCACATCCGCGCCGTTGGCGATGAGCTGATAGACGGGCATGGACTCCTGAAGCGCGCGGGAATAGGAGACCGCGGGCGTGAGGCCGGGCTTGAAGGCGCCGGTCCAGGCGGGAACGCCGTCGTAGACGAAGTAGGCGAAGTTGGGACTGCCGTCGTCGCCGTAGGGAACGGTGATCGAGTAGCCGGCGGTGTCCGCGGCCTGAACGCGATAGCGGACGAGGCTCCGATGGATCTGCGCCGAAGCGGGGATCACGGCGGTGTAGACGGCGTCGCCGGCGAGGGCGTCGCCGCCGAGCCCGTCGTCGCGCATGGCCAGGGTGGTCCAGTTGGCGTAGGCGGCGTCGGTTTTGCGGACGTAGGCGCCGGGCGCGACGAGCTGGTATTGGCAGACGACGGAGGCGACGCCGTCCGCGTCGGTGATCCTCGCCGTGAGGGCGACCGCATCGCCGGAGACCGGGCGCTGCGGGGCGTGGGCGACCTGGCGGATGGCCGGAGGGGAATTGGTCGCGGCGCAGGAGTTGGCGGCGCCGGGAGTGGGCGCGGTGCCGGCGACGACGGCGATCGACTCCTCCACGGATACGTCGATGGTGAAATCGCTGCTCACGAACGTGGAGTTGAAGGCCTGGACCGCGACCACGTTGTCGCCCTCGCGCAGGTAGGCGTCGGCGCCCGCGAGCGTGAGCTCCTCGAAGGCCACCAGGTCGGCCTCATGGTTTTGCGCGAGCGAATCGTAGGCGGGCGAGAGGGCGGCGTCGACATGGAGCCGCGCGACCTCGCGACCGTTGATCCAGACGATGCAACCGTCGTCGACGCGGACGCGGAGCTTGAGCGCCGAGGGGCGCGCGCCGGGGGCGATGGCGAAGACGCGGCGCAGGAAGAGCGACGAGTAGACGTTCACCATGTCGGGGAGCGGAGTATGATCGTCGTTGTCGCCGAAGCCGATCGAGGTCTGGCCGGTTTGCCAGGTGGCATCCTCCGCGAAGCCGAGCTCGCGCCACGCGGCCACGGGGGACGACGCCTCGCTCGTGCCCTTGCGGTAGCGCCACGCGACGTCGTTGGCCGGCACGTAGACCTGGGGCTGGACCACACCGGCGGGCTGGCCGGAGGAACGCCAGGAGCCGCCGAGATCGTTGTCGAGGGCGGGATTTATCAGCTCCATGGAGGAACCGTCTCCGCGAGAGGCGGTGGGCCAGGGAAAACCGGCGCCGTAGGTGACGCTGTCGATCGTCGCGTCGGCGGCGTCGCGAAGCCGGAGCCGTTCGCCGTCGTTGCCGAGTTTGCCGGTCCAAGGGCCGAGCGGGGTGAATCCCCAGCGTGCGGCGAAGACGACCGGATCGGCGGAAACGACGAGATAGCCCCGGGCCGGGAGGGTGGCGCCGAAGGGGAAAACGTAGTCGACGCCGGAGTCGAATTTCCATCCGGAGAGATCAAGCGGGGTGTCGCCGGGGTTGTGCAGCTCGACGAACTCGGCGGGATTGGCGGCGTCGCTTGGCGCGTAGTTGATCTCGTTGATCACCGCGGTCGCCGGCGTCTGCGCCCGGGCGTCGGCGGCAAAGGCGGCGCAGACGGCCAGCCAGGCGAGAAAGGCACGAAAGGACACGGAAGCCGCGGCGCGACTCTCCGTTGCGGACGGACGGGCGGGGTGGGGCATGGGAAAAAGTCCCGGCGCGTAGGCCTGAACAGACCCGAAGCCTTTCCACGGAAACCCCGCCGCACAAGGCCCAAGCTCGCGCGGCGACGCCTTAGTAGAGGACGGGCGGAACCTTGTTAGCTGCGCCGGGATGAACGCACCGACGCGGCGAAGCCACGTCCGGACCGTCCTCAGAGGGTTTTGATCAAAACCTTGGGATTGCGGCCGCTCTCGGCGTAGGTCTTGAGGCGGGCTTCGGGAAGGGCGGCGGGGGTCGTCTCCTCGAAATTCATCACCGACGTGAAAAAACTGTAGCTCTGGGTGGAGAGGGCGATGACCTGCGAGGCGCCCTTGTCCTTGGCGCGGAGGCAGGCGTATTCGATCAGCTTACGGCCGATGCCGCGGTTCTGGTAGAACGGCAGCACGTAGAGCGAGCCGATCTCGGCGAGCTGGGGCTTGTCGGCGTAGAAGGCGAGGGTGACGCAGGCGATGATGTTCTCGTCGATCTCGAAGACGTAGAACTGGTCGATGAACTTCTCGATCGTGGCCTGGGTGCGGTGGAGCAGCTCCTCGCGCTTCACGGCGGCGCGGGTGAGGTTGTAGATCATGCGCACGTCGGCGCGGCGGGCCTGGCGGATCTGCTGGTAGTCGTTCGCGTAGATCAGCGTGCCGACGCCTTCGTTGGAGAAGATCTCGTTGAGCAGGCCGTCGAAGATGCGGCCGTCGACGAGGTGGACGCGGGCGACGCCGGTCTCGAGGGCGCGGATGGCGTGTTGCGCCTTGCTCAAGGCGGCGGGCGCGATGGAGGCGGGGCTTTCCTTCAGGATGGCGCGGAGGCGCTCGACCGGGAGGTCGCGCTTGATCTCGCCGTTGATCTCGAGGCCGGCGAGGGCGCTGAGGTAGATGACCTTCGAGGCGCCGAGGGCCTCGCCGACTTCGGCGGCGAGCAGGTCGGAGTTGACGCGGTAGGAGTGTCCCTCGGGGCCGTAGCCGACGGGCTGGATGATCGGGACGATGTCGCGCTCGATGAGGTGGGTGAGGAAATCCTTGTCGATGCGGTCGACGCGGCCGGTGAAGTGGTGCTCGGTGCCCTTGATGATGCCGACCGGGAGGGCGCGGACGGCGTTGGTGATGGCGCACTTCAGGCTGTTTTGCGTGAGGCCCTCGAGGATGAGGTGCGAGACGCGGGCGGAGGCGCGGATGGCGAGGTCGAGCGTGGCGGCGTCGGTGACGCCGGTGCCGTCGATATTGGAGATCGCGATGCCGCGCTGCTTGGAGAGATCGGCGATCTGCTGGCCGATGCCGTGGACGAGCACGACCTTGATGTCGAGGGAGCGGAGGACGGCGATGTCGACGAGAAGATTGCCGAAATTCTCGTCGGCGACGATGGCGCCGTCGATCGCGAGCACGAAGATCTGGCCCTGGAAACGCGGCACGTAGCGCAGGATGCCGCGCAGGTCGGTCGGCTTGATGATCGGCGTCGCGTTGGCGGCGGCGATCGGCGCGGTGGGAGACGAGGCGGGGCCGGAGGCGGATGCGCTCATTTAAGGTGGTGCGTGCGGGATGCGGGCTTGCTTGTCGGGCAAGCGGGCGGGCTCGTCAACGCGCCATCACGGTCCAGCGGGCCGACTCGCGGGCGCCGGCGAGCGTGATCTCGTGGCGGCCGGGCGCGAGGAGGGCGGGAGGAAGCGTGAGGAGCACGTTGCCCTCCTTGGCGCGCGCCTGGAGCGAGCCGGGCACGGGTTCGAAGGTGGGCACGATGACGATCTTGTCCTCGCGGATGTAGACCTCGGCGCCGGCGAGCTGCTCGTGGTCGCCGTCGAGCCGGGCGGTGAACTGGATGCGTATGGCCTGGCCGGCGGCGAATTCGGCGGGCGCAAGCAGATCCTCGTAGGCGGAGGGAAGCCGGGGGGCCTCGACCAGGGTTTTGTCGAGGGGAGAGGGCAGGCCGCCCGGCGCGTCGGCGGTTTCGGCGCGGGCCGCGCCCTCGGGAAGGAGTTGTTTGGCGGGGAGGGCGGGGTAGGGGCGCTCGGCGCGCACGACGACGCGGGTGAAACCGGCGTCGAGCAGGCGCTTCACGTTGGCCTGCGCCTTCATGTCGGCGTAGGGCTCGAAGGCCTTGTCCGGTTTGCGGAACTTCAGGTTAACGTAGGTGTAGGGCACGATGAAGAGCAGGATCGAGGCGACGATCCAGCGCATGGGCCAGGGCTTGCGGGCGGCGGACATGGAGAAAAGGACGGCAAGGCTGAGGCGGGGGCGCGGCGGGGCGCAAATACGATTGCGAGGCGGGGACGCGCCGGTTTGGTAACGCGATTCACCGCATGAAACGCTGGTCCCAATTTTTCATCCCCACGCTCAAGGAAAGCCCGGCCGACGCCGAGATCGCCTCGCACAAGCTGCTCGTTCGCGCGGGCCTCGTCCGCAAGCTGAGCGGCGGCCTCTACACCTTCATGCCGCTGGGGCTGCGCGTGATGCACAAGATCTCCCAGATCTGCCGCGAGGAGCTGGAGCGCGAGCAGCCCGCGCAGCAGCGCCCGGGCGCGATCGAGCTGTGGATGCCGCACGTGCATCCGGCCGAGCTTTGGGAACAAGGTCCCCGCTGGGCGGCCGCGCGCGAGATCATGTTCCGCGCCGACTCCGCCGGCGCCGGCAAGGGCCGGCCGAAGGAGCCCGAGTTCGTCCTCGGCCCGACCCACGAGGAGGTCGTCACGCCGCTCGTGAAACAGGAGATCACGAGCTACCGCGACCTTCCGAAGAATTTCTACCAGATCGGCACCAAGTTCCGTAACGAGATCCGCCCGCGCTACGGCCTGATGCGGGCCCGCGAGTTCGTGATGATGGACGCCTACTCCTTCGACGCGGACGACGACGGCGCGATCAAGAGCTACCTCGCGATGAAGGCCGCCTACGAGGCCTTCTTCAAGCGCATCGGCGTGAAGGCGATCGCGGTCGAGGCCGACACCGGCGTGATGGGCGGCAGCTTCTCGCACGAGTTCATGGTGCCCGCCGAGATCGGCGACGACGACGTCATCTACTCCGACGCCGGTTACGCCGCCAATCGCGAGAAGGCCACCAGCGCCCTCGTGCCGAAGGATCTCGCCGACGCCGCCCCCGCCGGAGCGGTGGAAAAATTCGCCACGCCCGGCGTGGTCACCATCGCGCAGCTCGAGGCCGCGCCGTATTCGGTTTCCGGCGACACACAGTTCAAGACCCTCGTCTACGTCGGCGACGGCAAGCCCTTCCTCGTCATCCTCCGCGGCAACGACGAGCTCGAGGAGGCGAAGCTCGGCTCGCTCGGCTTCACGCTCTTCCGTCCGGCCACCCCGGAGGAAATCGAGCCCGTCATGGGCGCCAAGCCCGGCTCGCTCGGCGCGGTCAAGGGCACGATCAAGGATCCGAAGGCCCTCGCGGGCGTCTTCGCCGACCATGCCGTCCGCCTGATCGGCAACGGCGTCACCGGCGCGAACGAGGACGGCTTCCACCTGAAGAACGTCAACGTGGCCCGCGACCTCGCCGTCACCAAGTTCGGCGACTTCCGCCGCGTGCGCACCGGCGAGCCCTGCCCGGTCTCCGGCCAGCCGCTGCAATCGAAGCGCGGCATCGAGGTCGGTCACATCTTCAAGCTCGGCACGAAATACTCCGAGAAGTTCGGCGCGGTCTACACCGACGACCAGAAGCAGTCGCACCCGATGGTGATGGGCTGCTACGGCATCGGCGTCAGCCGCACGCTCCAGGCGATCATAGAGCAGAGCCACGACACCGACGGCATCGTCTGGCCCTGGCCGGTCGCGCCCTTCCAGGTGCTCATCTGCCTGCTCGACCCGAAGCTGCCCGAGGCGGTCGCGATGGCGGAGAAACTCGCCGCCGCCGCCGAGGCCGCGGGCGCCGACGTGCTGCTCGACGACCGCGAGGAGCGCCCGGGGGTGAAGTTCAAGGACGCCGACCTGATCGGCGTGCCGCTGCGCATCGTGATCGGCGGCAAGGGCCTCAAGGACGGCATCGTCGAGGTGAAGCCGCGCGCGTCGAAAGAGGTTCAAAAGATCGCGGTCGGCGAGGCGGAGGCGAAGCTCGCCGAACTGGTCCGCGCCGCCGCGCAGGGAGCCGCCGCCTGATGCCGTTCGCCTTGTCCAAGTCCTCGATCGAGGTGGCGGAGCCGCGGCTCGCGGGCACGCGGCCGATGGTTTCCCCCGCCGAGATCGAGGAGACCGCGACGGTGCTCGCGCCCCAGGGGCCGTGGCGCGTGGTCGTGCTCAACGATCCGGTGAACACGATGAGCTACGTGGTCCTCGTGTTCCGCAAGGTCTTCGGCTTTTCCGAGCCGGTCGCGCGCAAACACATGCTCGAGGTCCACGAGCAGGGCCGCTCCGTGGTCTGGTCCGGCCTGCGCGAGCAGGCCGAGCTCTACGCCTTCGCGCTCCAACAATGGCATCTCACCGCCATCCTCGAATCCGATGAAACGCATTGAGGTGAAGCTTAGCCTGGGCGTGGTCGCGCCGCTGCTCGACCTGATGAAGGCCTCGAGCGACGTGCTCGAGGCTCAGATCGCCGCGCCCCTCGCGCTCGACGACATCGACGCGGACTTCCGCGAGGACTGGAAAGCCGAGCTGCTTCAGGGCCAGCAGGAGGAGCTCCACGCGCTGATGGGGCTTTTCAACAGCGACTTTTTCGTGAACGGCGTGGTAGCCTTCGACGAGGGCAACGCCGAGCTCATCGTGCGCGCCTGCTCCGCGCTCCGCCTGCGCCTGCGTCGCCACGATCTGAATACGCTCGAGGACGAGCAGCTCGAAAGCGGCGGTCTCGAACTGGAGTCCCTTCCCGAGCCGCTGCAAAAACCCTACATGTGCTACATCTTCCTCGGCACGATCCAGGAGCTGATCATCCAGCATCTGGACGCCGCGATCCTGCGCGGCACGGCCGACGGCGAAGATGCGGACGAATCGGAGGACGACGACACGGACGACGGCGAATTCGACGACGGCGAGGCAGGCGAAGGCGGCGACCCGGACGACGGGCAAAAGCGCTAAGGCCTCAAATCACGGCTCGTTTTCTCCCTTTTGTGAAAGTCGTCTGCGAACATTGCGGCCTGCCTTTTTCCGTCCTCCGGACGCCCCCGGGGAAAGCGGTCTATTGCTGCTCCGGCTGCGCGCTCGCGGCGCGGGTGCCGGTCGACGCGCAGGGACAGTTTCCGGTGAACGCCGCGCTGGTGTCGGCCCTGGGCGCCGGCTTCGTGTTTTTCAACCAGACTCTCTTCTGGATGCTCGCGATCTTGCTGGCGCGCCGGGCGGAGGCGGCGAGCGCGCTCAACGGCGGACGCTTCGTCCTCGCCTCGTTGGCGACGGGCGCGCTGGTGTGGCTGGCGCTGTTCTTTTTCCAAACAAGGGCGGGCGCGGGGCGGCTGATCGATCGCGTGATCGCGGGCGCGAGTTGCGCGGCGCTCGGCTGGGCCCTAGCCAACGGCCGCGCGGACATCGCCCTGCTCGGCAACGCCGTGTTCGCGGCTTGGGCCTTGCGCGGACTGGCCCGGAAAAAAATTTCGGCAAAAAAGTAGGCGGGAAGCGGCCGCGGGGGGTTGACGGAGCGCCGCGCGAACCTAGATTCCCCGGCGACACTCGGCGGCGTTCGAGGTGCTCTTTTTACGCTCTTTGCCTTTGAATCAATCCGGGAGCCATCAAACCGGGCGCACGCAGCCAGGCCGTAAATCGGAAGGCTAACAAACGCACGGCGGTTCCCACCTTAACTTAAAAAGGTTAGAGGCCTTTGAGCATACGGCGCAGGCGGAGTGTCACTAATTTTTCCCGGCCCAAGACGACAAGGACCGCCGGAGCGCCGAAAATGGCGCTGGCGGAGCGGGCGGGGGCGGCTTTGGTAGGGGCCCTTATCTTTCGCATGAGTCCCACCGTCTACTACATCGTCCACGTTTTCTCCGTGCTCGTCCTCACGGGCTTCACTTTCTACGCGTTCGCGGCGCCGGCGGAGACCCGCAAGAAGGTGATGATGATCACCGGCGTCGCCTCGTTGCTGGCGCTCGTCGGCGGTTTCGGCCTCCTCGCCAAGCTCCACAACAACCAATTCGCCCCCTGGGTGATCGTGAAGATCGTCTGCTGGCTCGGTCTCTCCGGCCTGGCGGGCATCGGCTATCGCAAGCGCGACAAGGCCGGGCTCTTCATGGCCGTGGTGCTCGCGCTGGTGTTCGTAGCCCTCTACGCGGTCTACACCCGGTTCGCCTAAGACCCGCCCGAAGGCATGTCTGGCGCGCTCTGCGGACTCTGGGTCGACGAGGACGGACGCGTTCACGCGTCCCTTGAAACCGTCGATGGCGGCCGCGAGACGCGGGTCGAGACGCTGCGCCCCTTCGCATGGCTGGCCGGTGGCGCGTTTCCCGCCGGCGAGGGCGTCGCGATCGAGCCGCTGAAGGGAGAGGGCTTTTTCACCGAGCTCGCGCACGGAGAAACCCTCTCGCTCTTCGAGGCCTGGCTCGACGCGGCGAAGACTGCGGGGACGAAAAGCATCGACGTCGTCCGGCCGCTCGAAAGCCAGTGGTTGCTGCAATCGCGGCGACGGCTGTTCGCGGATCTGCCCTTTGCCCGCTTGCGGCGCTGCCAGCTCGACATCGAGACCGGTTCGACCGACGGCGGCTTCAGCGACGCAGGCAAACCCGGGGACCGCGTGCTGGCGATCGGCCTGCGCTGCGGCGGAACGAATCGATTTCTCGTGCTCGCGGAGGAAACGGACGAGGCGGAAAAAGCCCTGCTCGAGCGTCTCAACGCGACCTTGGCCGAGCTCGATCCCGACACGATCGAGGGGCACAACATCTTCAAGTTCGACCTCGATTACCTGCGCCTGCGGGCGAAGCGCCACAAGGTGCCCTGCGCCTGGGGACGCTTCGGGCAGAAGGCGAAATTCCGCAACAGCCGCCTCAAGGTCGCGGAACGCTGGGTGGATTTTCCCCGCTGCGATCTACCGGGGCGCACGGTGATCGACACCTACCTGCTCGTTCAACTGCACGACATCACGGCGCGCGAATTGACGGGTTACGGGCTGAAAGAGGTGGCGGTCTACTTCGGGGTGACGGGCGACGAGGACGAGCGCACCTATCTCGCGGGCGACCAGATCGCGGCGACGTTTCGCTCCGACCGGGAGCGTTTTCTGGCCTATCTCGGCGACGATTTACGCGAGACGGCGGGCGTGGCCGACGTGCTGCTGCCGACCTATTTCGAGCAGGTGAAAACCTTCCCGATTTTGCCGCAGGAGGCGACGCTGCGCGGCAACACGGGCAAGATCGACCTGCTCTTTCTCGAGCACTACTACCACGCGCGGCACGCCTGTCCGGTTCCTCCCGAGGTGGCGCCTTTCGAGGGCGGCTACACACGGAGCTTCCGGGAAGGCGTGTATCGGCACGTGCTGCACTTCGACGTGGCCTCGCTTTACCCGAGCCTGCTTCTCCTGCTCGGCCGCAATCCGCGCAACGACGCGCTCGGGGTCTTCATCCCGCTGCTGCGCACCCTCCGCGAGTATCGGCTGCGCTACAAACAGCTGGCGCGCTCCGCGCCCTCGGCCGACGAGCGCGCGGAGGCGCAGGCGCGCCAGGCGAGCTTCAAGATCCTGATCAACTCCTTCTACGGCTACCTGGGCTTCTCCGGGGCGCGCTTCGGCGACGGCGAACTCGCCGCCGAAGTGACGCGCCGCGGACGCGAACTCTTGCAGACCCTGATCGACGCCTTCGCCGCGGAGGGCTGCACGATCCTGGAGGCGGACACGGACGGCATTTATTTGTCATCGGAAAAGCACTACACGGCGCCGGGGCTGCTGTTGGAAAAGGTGGAGTCGATCCTGCCCGCGGGCATCGAGCTCGAGCACGACGGCAGCTACGACGCGATGTGGTGCTACAAGGCGAAGAACTACGCCCTGCGCGACGGCGGGCGCGTCGTCCTGAAGGGCAGCGCCCTGCGGTCGCGCGGGATCGAGCCCTTCCTGAAGAAACTTACCGGGCATCTGATCCGGCACCTCCTGGAACTGGAGGCCGACTCGCCCCGGGCGCGGCTGGAGGAGCTGCGACGCGCGATCTCGGCACGCGAGCTGCCGGTCTCGGAACTGGCGAAGACGGAGGCGCTGAGCATGAATCCCGACTCCTACGAGCGCCTGATGGCGGAGGGCGGCAAGCCCCGGCGCGCGGCGGCGGAGGCGGCCCTGCAAATGACTCCGCGCCCGAGGATGGGCGAGCGCGTCAGCTACTATCTCGTGGCGAAGTCGAAGGGGAAGACCTCGGACTGGGCGCGCGCGCGGCCCGTGGCGACCTATGATCCGACAAACCCCGACACCGCCTACGATCCCCAAGCCTACCTCGACAAGCTGGATGATTGGGCGGAGCGCCACGGCGCGCTTTTCGGCCTCCCCCCGGCCGGCGGCGTGCAGGGCGAACTGTTGTAGCCGATCCGACGGCGCGGCGATCCGCAGGCGCCGCGGACGAAGATGCGCGGGCTTTTATTTTTCCCCGCCGCCCATCTTCACGATGAGGTCGAAGTGCGTCTTGCCCAGCGGCATCACGGAGAGACGGCTTTGGCGGAGAAGCGGAAGGTCCGCCAGCTTGGGCTCGGCCTTGATGGCGGCGAGTTCGACCGGACGGGGGAGGGTTTCGCCGATCGCGAGCTCGACGGCGGACCAGTCGCCTTCGGTGGCCTTGGGGTCGGGGAAGTGTTCCTTCGAGACGGTGGCGGTGCCGAGCACGGCCTTGGTCGTGACGCTGGCGTAGAAGAGCACGTGGTCGCCCTTCTTCATCGCACGCAGGTGATTTCGGGCCTGGAAGTTCCTCACGCCGTCCCAGGTCGTCTTCTTGTCGCGCGTGAAGTCGCTCCACGAATACGCCTCGGGCTCGGTTTTCACCATCCAGTATTGGGTTGTCATGATTCCGCGCCGATGAATGCGTTCCCGCCGATGGACGCAACTCCGCCCGACAAGCCCGATCAGGAACTCGCCGCGCAGGCCCGGCGCGCGCAACGCATCCTGATGCTTGCGATGGCGCTTATGATTGGCGTCCCGGTCTTGCTGTTTATCTTGTTTCACACCTGATTCGTCGCGCATGAATCGCACGCTTCTTCCGATCCGGGTGCTTTTTATCACGCTCTGCGCGTCGGCCGGCTGGCTGGTTTGCCTGACGGAGGCGGATTGGGACGACCATCGCCTGCTGGCGACGATGATCGGATTTTTGATCGGGTCGCTGGTGGTGCTGGTCGACCTGCTGCTGAAGGGTTTTTCGCTGCGCGGGCTGTCGGCGATCTCCTTCGGCCTGCTGATCGGCTCGTTGATCTCCTACCTGATCAGCGTGTCTCCGCTGCTCGGCGCGGGCGATCCCCAGATCGTGTTCCTCGTGCGCCTGGCGCTTTTTCTGATCGTGACCTACCTCTCGACCGTCATCGCGCTGCGGGGCAAGGACGAGTTCAACCTCGTGATCCCCTACGTGCGCTTCGTGCCGCACGAGGTCGACGTGCCGCTGGTCATCGTCGACAGCAGCGCCCTGATCGACGGCCGGATCGCGCGCATCTGCGAGGCGGGCTTCATCCCCGGAGCGCTGATCATCCCTCGATTTATCCTCGGCGAGTTGCAGGCCATCGCCGACTCGCCCGAACCGGCGCGTCGCGCCCGCGGCCGCCGCGGCCTCGACACGCTCAACGAACTGCGGCACATCAAACGGCTGGATTTGCGCATCCACGAGAGCGAAGCGAAGCGCGGGGAGGTCGACGCCAAGCTGGTCTTTCTCGCCACATCGATGAAGGCGAAGCTGCTCACCGTGGACGAGAACCTGTCCAAGCTCGCCGATTTCCACGGCGTGGTCGGTCTGCATCCCAGCGACCTGGCCCGCGCCCTTCAGCCGACCTACGCGATCGGCGAGGTGATCGATGTCGATCTCGTCAAAGCCGGCAAAGACGAGGGACAGGCGGTCGGCTATCTGCCGGACGGCTCGATGGTCGTCGTGAACGAAGGCGCGCGCGCGGTCGGCCAGCGGGTGCGGTCCGAGATCATCAGCGTGATGCCCTCCGGAAACGGGCGCATCATCTTTTCGCGCCACCTCGGTCACGACTGAGCGGCGACGAGGCGCGCCAAGGGGCCGGATGCGGGATCCGCACGCGATGAAGCTGAAAAGTCGTCCCCGAGCCGTCTTTACTTGGCGGACCGGAGCAGGCCCGCAGGCTGCGTGAAGTCATGCCGCCTGATCGTGTAGCCGCCAAAACCCGCGTCCTCTTCGTCTGCATGGGCAACATCTGCCGTTCACCCGCCGCGGAGGGCGTGTTTCGTGGTTTGTCGGAGCGGGCGGGCCGGGCCGATCGCTGGGAGGTCGCCTCGGCGGGCACGATCGGGATGCATGCGGGCGAGTTGCCGGACGCACGGATGCGGGAGGCGGCCGCGCGCCGGGGTTACGACCTGCGCAGCCGGGCGCGGCGCATCGAGCGCGAGGATTTCTCCCGTTTCGATCTGATCCTGACGATGGACGAGGACAACCGTCGCCACGTGCTTGCGCTCGCGGCCGACGAGGCCGGGCGCGCCCGGGTGCGCCGCTTCGTCGATTTTTGCCGCAAGCATGTGGACGCGGATGCCGTGCCCGATCCCTATTACGGCGGCGCAGCCGGCTTTGAGCACGTGCTGGATCTGCTGGAAGACGGTTGCGCGGGGCTTCTTGAGGCGGATCGAGCCGCGTAGCTTTTGGCTTTTATCATCCGCCCGGGGTTTTCTTCTGGCCTGCGGCGGCAAGTGACATTGGCTTTCTCATCCCCTCATGCAAGCGCTTAGCCCCCAGCCGGATGCCCCTCAAGTAACTATCGGTGAAACAGTTCCTTGGGAGCGTGTCGAGATGGCCCCGCCTCCCGCATGGGCCGATGCGGAGGCGTCCTATGATGCCAGCTTTCGCGGCAAAGCCGGCGGACATGTGACGCAGTTGCTTTGGTCATGGCAGGTGGACGCCGAATCCGCCCGGACATTCGCCTCCACCGCCCGCCGTCTCGAAACCGCCATGGCGGTGCAACACGAGTCGCAGTGGAGTCTCGATCTCGACGCGCGGGCCTCGCGCCTGACCTTGCATTGGCTGCGTATCGTCCGGGGGGATACGCGGATCGATCAGCTGAAACGCGATCGCATGCGACTGCTCCAGCGGGAGACCCAGCTCGAGCACCATGTCATCGACGGCAGCTGGACCTTGCTGCTCGTCCTGGAGGACGTGCGGCCGGGCGATGTGATCGAGGCCGCCTACACGACCGAGTGGCGGCATCCGATCCGTCCGGACGGGTGCGAGGTGTTTTTCGTGGTGCCGCCGCTGATACCGGTCGCCCGCTACCATCTGTCGGTCCTCAGCGATCCCGCGCGGTCCGGCTTGCGCTGGAAATCATCGCCGGACGCCCCCGCCCTGCGGGAGGAGACGCGCGCGGACGGTCGCCGGCGCTGGGCGTGGGAGGGCACGCAGCCGACGCCCCGCGAGGCGGAGGCCAACCAGCCCACGACCTTCATCGATCATCTTTGGGTGCAGGTGTCCGACCTCGCCGGCTGGGAGGAACTCGCGGCCCGGGTGGACGCCGCCTGGGCGGGCTCAGGCGAAAGCGCCGACGCGGACCAGATCGCCGCGTTCGCCAAACCCGCCACGGTGGACGCGGCGGCCATCGCCGCCCTGATCAGGCAAATCCAGGACGGGTTTCGCTATTTGAGCGTGAACCTCGAGACCGGCGGCTGGATACCGGCTCCGCCGAGGAAGACCGCGCGCCAACGCCATGGCGATTGCAAGGATCTGACCTGGCTGGCGGTTTCGGTGCTTCGCCGCTGGGGGGTGGTTGCCCGCCCCGTGCTCGTCGGAACCGGCCTGCGCGAACGGGTCGCGGACCTGCTCCCGATGTCGATCGCCTTCAACCACGCGATCCTCGAGGTGGAATCCGGCGGAGCGAAGCGATGGTTTGATCTCACCGCGCGCGACCAGGGCGGGACCTTCGCCACCCAGGCCGTGACATGGTTCGGCAGCGGGCTGGTCGTCGATGCGGCGAACGGGGGTCTTCGCGAGCAGCCCGGCGGCCGCGTCGGCGGAGCCTGCTCCATGCGCGAGACCGTGCTGGTCGACTCGAAACGCCACGCCGTATCCGTGGTCGAGATACGCCTGCGCGTCGAGGGCGCGCAGGCCGACGGGCTGCGCCGGGAGCGCCTGGCCAGGGGGGCGGAGGCGTTCGCCCGCGAACGCGAGGACCAGGCCCGGCGCCGGCACGGCCGGGCCCGGCGCTCGGGCGAATTGCATTGGCGCGACGACCGCGAGGCCAACGTGTGCGAACTGGTCGAGGTGTTCGAGGTGTCGGACGCGGTCCACGCCGGGGAGCAGGGCCAGCGCGCGGTTTACGACGCCCCGCCCGGCCTCCTTGTCCAAGGGTTCCTGCTGCCCGACGACGAGCCGCGGCGCGGGCCCTGGGAGATGCCGTTTCCGCTCGAGGTGGCGCACGAGATCACGGTCAAGTCGCCTGCGCTCGGGGTCGGCTCCTCGCCGCGTCGCCGCTGGTCGACACCGGAGTTCGAGGCCGTCGTCGAGGGATCTCTTGTCCGCGGCTCCTGGACCAAGCGCATGCGTTTTCGCGTGGCCTCGGCGGAGATCCCCGCGGCGCGCGTGTCCGCGTATCGCCGCGATCTGGACGCTTTGTTTCGCGAACTCGGCTGGCGGATCTACCTGCCGTGGGGCCAGGCGCGCCCGCGGCGGGGCGATGGCTTCGGCGAGCCGCGCGACGACGGGGCCGGCCTGGTGGGCGGAAATTTCCTGGTCGAGGGAAGGCCGGATGCACCCGAACCGCTACCGCCGCCTCCTGTCGCGGTGACGCCCGCATCGGAGCCGGATTCGCCTGGCGAATCGAAGCAGGCGAACAAGGTGAAACACTCTCCCGGCGCGAAACGGCGGCGCCGCAGTTCGCAGGACAAGCGATTGGAACGGGAGCCCAAGAATCCGCTGCCGGGCATCCCGCTTTGGTCGCTGGCCGTCGGCGTGGCCGTGATCGCCGCGGCGTTGATCTATCTGGCTCGCTTCCTGGCCCGGTAACCGGGCCGGGGCAGGGGGCCGCGCGGACGTCCTGGCCAACCGGACGCGCGTGGCGCCGACCTCCCGGAGTGATTCAGCGTTCGACGCGCGCGCAGGTGCGGGCGGTCTCGTGCACGTCGACGCGGGAGAGGAGAGGCAGGCTCGGAAGCAGTTGCTCCATGATCCATGCCCCCAGATTTTCGGCCGTGGTCGGAACAGGGAGCACGTCGTTGAGATTCTGGTGATCCAGCCGCGCGACAATCGGTTTCATCGCGTCCGACAGCTCCGCGAAATCCATCACGAAGCCGCGCGAGTCGAGCGGGCCGGTGCAGAAGATTTCCACCACGTAGGAGTGGCCGTGCACGTTGCGGCACTGGTGGCCGGCAGGCAGGTGCGGCAGGGAATGGGCGGCCTCGAAGGCGAAACGTTTGCTGACGGTGAACTTCATCGCGAATGAGGGCATCCAAAGCGGGCCCGGGCCCGGATGTCACGGCGAGTCTTGGCCGCGGCGGTTTTTACCGACCCAAGTTTTCGGCCCAATGCTGGACAAAGAAGCGTTTCTCGGTGGGCAGAGGGTGGGCGCGGTTCCGATAAGGGGGCGCAACGCGGAGCTCATCTGGAGCGAGACGAGGACGAAGATCACGATCCAGACCCGCAGGTGACCGCCCCGTGTGCGCGCGGTGTGAAGGGACGATGAAGAGCGAATGAAATCGATGTCCGCGGACGGTGAGTTGTCCGTTCATGGTCCCAGAGGGGATGGGGGCCGATGGAGGGCGGACCGCCGTGGCCGCCTTTCGTGAGCCGCAGGTTCGTCGCTGCGGGGACGGCGCCCCGACCGCCACAAGAAGTGAACGGAGTCGCGCCTCGGGCTTGGCTCGGCGGGCGAAAGCCCGACAGGATGGCCGGCTTCATGTCCTGGGTTCTCGCCAGCCTTCTCTCCGCGTTCTTCCTCGGTATCTACCAGCTTTGCACGAAACACGCCGTGCATGAGAACGCGGTCCTGCCCGTTCTGTTCTGGTCCAACGTGTGCAGCGCGGCGGTGTGGGCCTTGCTGATGGCCGCGGGCGCCGAGTGGCCCGAAGGACTGCCCGCGAGCCTGAAGGTGATGGAAATCGGCGGGCGCGGCCACCTGCTGCTGCTCGCGAAGTCGGCGATCGTGGCGGGCTCGTGGATTTGCAGCTATTTCGCGGTCAAGCACCTGCCGGTATCGCTCGCGGCGCCGATCCGCGCCACCGGCCCGATGTGGACCCTGCTCGGGGCGCTGGTCGTTCTCGGGGAACGGCCTTCGTGGGTGGAGTTCCTCGGGGTGGGCGTCACCTTGGCGTCCTTCGTCGGCTTGTCGTTCGCGGGCGCGAAGGAGGGCGTCCACTTCCATCGCGACCGCTGGGTGTGGTGGCTGATCGCGGGCACCTTGCTCGGAGCGGTCAGCGGCCTCTACGACAAGTATCTGCTCGGCACGGCGGGCTTCGACGCCGCCACCGTGCAGTGTTGGTTTTCGGTCTATCTCGCGCTGCTCTTTCTGCCCCTCGCGATCGGGTGGTGGCGCCGGTGGTGGGCGCGAAAGGAGTTTCACTGGCGCTGGAGCATCGTCGGCGTCTCGTTCGCGTTGCTGACCGCCGATTTCCTCTACTTCGACGCGCTGCGCGAACCGGAGGCTCTGGTCTCCCTCGTATCCAGCCTCCGGCGCGGCAGCACCCTGGTCGCGTTCGCCGGCGGGCTGTGGTTTTTCGCGGAAAAAAACGGGCGCCAAAAACTCCCTGCCGTGCTCGGCATCGTCGCGGGCATGGTGCTGACGATCTTTGGTTGAGGCGGCGAAGCGTTCCCGCGCGTTTTCCCGTCGGCGCGGATCACGGTCCTCGCATCGGGGTTTTGCCCCGGGATGGCCTAGGGCCGAGGTCCTACATCTAAAGGGACATCCCGGAATGCGCCGGGAACCCGTCCGGCTACGTTTGGGCTAAGCGTTGGCGAAACATGAGGCCGGCACCGTCTGCCCGGGCGCCGTGTTAACACGTAGGGTGGGGGCATGAAACGCTCCGTGTCCCTCACGCTTCTGCGGCTGGCGCTCGGCGTTTTCTTGGGCGTCGTCGCGGCGCGCGCGGCGGAATGGGAAAAGGACGCGAATCCACGCGCAAACACGGGGCTGTCCGCCGCTCTTGCGGATGCGCGACGGCTTGCGACCCGGCACGGAGACCAGGTCCTGCGCGTCGAGGGGCGCTCGATGCTGCCCTACTTCGGCGACGGTTCGATTCTCGTGGTCCGCGCCGCTCCGGTGGAGGAGCTGCGGGCGGGCATGGTGGTCGTCTATCGTAATCGCTTCGGCGAAACCGTCGCGCATCGGCTCGAGGCGCGCTCGTCGGCGGGTTGGATCGCGCGCGGCGCGAACAACACCGACGCCGATTCGACACCCGTCACCGCGGAGAACCTCGTCGGCGCCGTGTATGTCACGATTTATTCCGACCCGCGCGCCACCGAGGAAACGCCCGTTCTGGCGCAGCGGGGGATCGCGCCCGTGACGGTGGCGCTGGCCGCGCCCGCGCGGTGAACGAGCACGGGACGGACGTGGTTCGAATTCGTGAAAGATTCCTGTTGAACCACCTCGGGCACCCGCCCACGGTGCCGGCGGCCAGGCGCCATGCATGGGCAGGCGCGTGAACCCCGCCAGGGCCGGAAGGCAGCAACGGTGACGACGTTCTCCCAGTGCCGTGGAGTGCCTGGCCACTAATTTCACCCGAAGCGTTTTCGAGTTTGCGCTTGGCGCCGGGCCGCATGCTTTTCGACTCCTTCCGTGTCGCAAGCCGCCTATCAAGTCATCGCCCGCAAATGGCGCCCCCAGACCTTTGACGACGTCGTCGGGCAAGACCACGTCGTCCGGACCTTGCGCAACGCGATCGCCCGCCAGCGGATCGCCCACGCCTACCTTTTTGTCGGCCCGCGCGGCACGGGCAAGACCTCGACCGCGCGCATCTTCGCCAAGGCCCTGAACTGCACCGGCGGCCCGAAGGCCGATTTCGACCCGCAGGATCCCGCCTGCCTGTCGATCGCCGCCGGCACCCACCTGGACGTCATCGAAATCGACGGAGCCTCTAACAACGGCGTCGACCAGGTCCGCGACCTGCGCGACACGGTGCAATACGCCCCCGCCCAGGGGCGCTTCAAAATCTACATCATCGACGAGGTGCACATGCTCTCGGCGGCGGCCTTCAACGCGCTGCTCAAGACGCTCGAGGAGCCTCCGGCGCACGTTAAATTCGTCTTCGCCACCACGGATCCGCAAAAGGTCCTGCCGACCATCGTCTCCCGCTGCCAGCGCTTCGACCTGAAGCCCATCGCCTCCGTCCTCATCGTGGAGCGCCTGGGCAGGATCGCCGCCGCCGAGGGTATCCAGGCCACCGATACCGCGCTCGCCTGCATCGCGCGCATGGCGGACGGCGGCATGCGCGACGCCCAGTCGATCTTCGACCAGATGATCTCCTTCTGCGGCTCGAAGATCGACGAGGCCGACGTGCTCGACGTCTACGGTCTCGTTTCCGGAGAGAAGCTCGCCGCGCTCGCCGCCGCGCTCGCCGCCGGCGACCACGCGCAGATAGTCCGCCTCGTCGACGAGTGCGACGCCTCGGGTCGCGACCTCGCGCGCCTCATCGCCGACCTGCAGGGCCACATCCGCGAGGCGTTGCTCGATTCCATCGCCAAAGGCGGACGCAGCCCGGCGCTCGGCGGCGTGTCGCTGACCACCGAGCAACTCACCCGCATGCTGGACGTCCTCCGCGAGGGCGAAGGCGGCGTGAAGCTGGGCCTCTCGGACAAGATCAATCTCGAGGTGACGCTCCTCAAGGCGGTGGACGCCTCCCGGGCCCGCGCCATCGACTCGCTGCTCAAGGAACTGGCCGCCCTCGGCTCCGCCCTGCCCGCCGCGAACGCCGCCGGCGACGACGAAAAAAAAAAGCCCTGATCGAGCGGCTTGACGCGACGATCCTCGCCTTTGTCGCTGAATCCGCCGCCAGCGCGCCGCCTCCGCGGCCCGGTCCGCCGCTGATCCCCCCGCCGCGGGCTTCCCGGATGCCGGCCGGCGCCGCCGGCTCCTTTCCGGACGCCGCTTCGGGCGGGGATGCCTATGACGAGGCCGAACCGGCGTTTTCCACCCCCGTCGCGGCCCCGGCCGTTTCCGACGACGGCGAGGGACCGCCCTTGGAGGAGCTCGAATCCCAAATGCGCGAGGAACTGGCTTCGCGCGAAGTATCCGTAAACGCCTCGCCCGCGGCCCGGCGTTCCGCGGCCGCCGACGATGAGGAATCCGAAGGGAAGGGGGCCGCCTTGCCCGAGCTGGATACGCTGGTCGAGCGGCTTCCGACGGAAGTCAGGGAGACCTTGGACGAGCTCTTCCGCGCCCGTTTCATCTCGGTGAAAAAACTGCCGAAGAAGCTCTTCCAGGCCGCGACGAGCAAACGCGCCGGCGCCGACTGAGCAGGATCGGTCCGCGCGTCGCCGTCCGCCCCGGCTTGATCGTCCCTCGGCGGCGAGGCGCCGGTCGACGGGATTGTATATCCGGCCAAATGCTTGCATCCTCCGGTCGCACCTCACCATTCGACCGCTCCGCATTTGCCAAACTCATCCGGGCCCTTCTGAAGATTATCCCGCAGTCCATCCCTTCATCCATCGCCGTGACTCTTTTTCGCCCTGTCTCCTCCGGTGTAGCAGTCCTCTCGCGCCTCGCCATGGGCGCCCTTTTCGCAGCGTCGCTGCTGGGCGTCCCCGCCAAAGCCGCGATCGAAAAGCTTGAGATCACGTTCGACTACGTGCGCAAGCAGGCCGCGGATCGCGCCGCGGCGCCCTACAAGGAGCCGGATCGCGAACTGCCCGAGCGTCTCGCGAAACTGAATTACGACGAGATCCGGGACATACGTTTCAAACCCGACCAGGCGCTCTGGCGCAGCGAGGACCTGCCGTTCCACCTTCACCTCTTCCATCGCACCGCGGCGGTGCGCGAGGCGGTCCAGATTCGCGAATTCAGCGCCACGCACGTCCAGACGATTCCCTTCATCCGCGACTTCTTCGACTACGGCAAGCTGGGCAATCTCGGCTGGCTGCGCTCCTCGCTCGGTTATTCGGGATTCCGCGTCCACTACCCGCTGAACCGCCCCGACATCTTCGACGAACTGGTCGTGTTCCACGGCGCCTCCTACTTCCGCGCGCTCGGCGCCGGCCAGATCTATGGCCTATCCGCCCGCGGCCTCGCGATCGACTCGGGCGTGCCGGGCAAGATCGAGGAGTTCCCCGTCTTCACCGATTTCTGGATCGGCAAGCCCCGCCCGGGCGCGAAATCGCTCGTCGTCTACGCGCTGCTCGACAGCAAACGCATCGCCGGCGCCTACGAATTCGTGATCCAGCCGGGCCGGCCGACCGTGATGGACGTGCGCGCCGAGCTCTACGCCCGTGACAACATCGACCTGCCCGGCTTCGCGCCGCTCACCAGCATGTTCTGGTTTGGCAAGAACTCCGACCGTCCGATGGACGACCCGCGTCCGCAGGTGCACGACTCCGACGGTCTGCTTCTGCACACCGCGGACGGCGCGCATCTCTGGCGGCCGCTGCAAAACCCGCGCGCCATCCTGAACACCGATCTTCGCGCGGTTAAACCGGTTCGCTTCGGCCTGCTGCAACGCGAGCGCGCCATCGCCGCCTATGAGGACTTCGAGGCCCGCTATCACGAGCGTCCGAGCTGCTGGATCGAGCCCCAGGGCGATTGGGGCGCGGGCAACGTCCGCCTCGTCGAGCTGCCGACCGTCAACGAGTATGGCGACAACGTCGTCGCCTATTGGGTGCCGGACCAAAAGCCCCAGCCCGGCAAGCCCTTCAATCTCGCCTACCGGATGAACTGGTCGCTCGAGCAGCCCGGCGACGACAACCTCGCCCGCGTCCAGTCCACCCGCATAGGCGGCCTTCCCGGCGGCGGCTGGGGACGCCTCTACTGGATCGATTTCGCCGGCGCCGGCATCGGCCAGCGCAACCCTGAGACCTTGGCGGCCGACATCCGCGTCGCCCCCGGCGCGCGCATCCGCCACCAGACGCTGATCCGCCACACCGGCATCGACGGGTGGCGCGTCGCGCTTCAGGTCGACGGCGTCGACGCGCCGCCCGGAGGCCTGCCCGAGCCGCGTCCCGTGCAAATCCAGGTGCAACTGCGCGACGGCTATCAACCCGTGTCCGAGACTTGGGTTTACACCTGGCTGCAATGAGCCACGAGACATCCTCCTCCCTTTCCCCCGCCTCCGCCGACGTTCTTCCCGCGCCTTCGGGCCCGGCTTGGGACGAGGCTTTTTTGCGGGTGGAAAGCTACCTGCGCGCGCACCAGATCGAAAGCCGCCTCGTGCTTAATCGCATCGCGGTCGAGATCATCCGCGCCGCCCGAGTCACCGCCGAATCGCCCGCCGGCGGCGGCGTGGATCCGGTGTCCTTGGCCATGCGCGAGGCCGAGCGCCGGACGACCGAATGGTTTGCGCGGGTCCTCGGCGACGCCGCGGATCCGGACGACGAACGTCTAGGCACGCGCGGACGCATCGCCCTGGTGATGGCGGACGTGCCCGCCCGCTGGCCCCAGCACTTTCTCGCCGCCACGCCGCCGCCCGCCGAGCTCGTGGAAGCGATGCGCGCGGCCTACATCGAGGCCGGGCCCGAGCTCGAGCTCACCCGCATGGTGCCTCGTCCGCTCGACTTCGGTCCGATCGCCAACGTCGCCGACGAGGCGTGGAAGACCTTCACGCGCTGGCCCGTGCTGCGCGCCGTCTTCGGCTGGCTCATCTTCATCGGCCTTCTCGCCGTCATCTGGTTCGAAACCCACAAATAAGCGACCGGGCCTCCCCGCCCTTCGCCGTCCCGGCTTTTTCCCTCCTTTCCTTCGCCTCGCTTCATGAGCGTCTCCCGCTTCGACCCCGCCCGCCTCAGCGGCACCCGCGTCACCCAGCGGCGACTCTTCGTCGCCTCCCTGACCCTGCTCATCGTCGGCCCGGCCGTCTTCCTGATGGCCGACCTTCATCGCCGCGTGGACAGCTTCAACCTCTGGAACATCCTCCATCTGCTTCTCTTCGCGATCCTCTTCTCGTTGGTCGCGTTCGGCGCGGTGCAGGCGATCATCGGCTGGTTTTGCCGGATGGGCGGGGGCGATCCCAACCGCATCCTAAACAGCCTTTCGCCCGAGGACGAGGCTCGCCCGGTCGACGCCCCGACCGCGATCGTGATGCCGGTTTTCAACGAGGACACCTCGCGCATCATGGAGGGTCTGCGCGTCATCTACCGCTCGCTCGAGGCCACCGGACAGCTCGACGCCTTCGACTTCTTCATCCTGAGCGACACGACCAATCCGAATCGCTGGATCGAGGAGGAGTCCGCCTGGGTCGCGCTCACCCGGCAGCTCGGCGCCCGCGGCCGGATGTTTTACCGCAAGCGTCGCGTCAACTTGAACAAAAAGGCGGGCAACCTCGCCGACTTCTGCCGTCGCTGGGGCAAGCGCTACCGCTACATGGTCGTGCTCGACGCCGACAGCATCATGAGCGGCGACGCCATCGTGAAACTGGTGCGCCTCATGGAGCGCAACCCCGGCGCGGGCATCATCCAGACCGTCCCCCGTCTGGTGAACGGCGAGACCATCTTCGCACGTCTGCAACAGTTCGCCTCCCGTCTCTACGGTCCCATCTTCGCCTCCGGCCTCAATTATTGGCAGCAGAGCGAGGCCAACTACTGGGGACACAACGCCATCATCCGCGTCGCGCCCTTCATCGAACATTGCTCGCTCCCCGAGCTGCCCGGCGTCGAGCCTTTCGGCGGTCGCATCCTGAGCCACGATTACGTCGAGGCCGCCCTGATGCGGCGCGCCGGCTGGTCGGTGTGGCTGGCGGTGGATCTCGAGGGAAGCTACGAGGAATGCCCGGGCAATCTGATCGATTTCGCCAAACGCGACCGGCGCTGGCTCCAAGGCAACCTACAGCACGCCTGGTTGGTGACCGCGCGAGGCCTTCACGCCGCGAACCGTCTTCACCTCGCGCTCGGCATCCTGGCCTACCTCGCGTCCCCGCTCTGGCTGGCGTTTCTCGTGGTCTCGTCCGTCATCGCCTGGCGTTACGCGGCGACCGGCCTGAGCCCCTTGCCGGTGGACAGCCTGGCGAACTATCTGCACCTCGGTTTCCACGCGCAGGCCCTGCTCCTGCTTTTCGGCACGCTCGGGCTGCTTTTCCTGCCCAAGGTTCTCGCGATCATCGATCTCGCACGGCGCCCCGGCGCCGCCGCGGGTTTCGGTGGATGGACGCGCGTCATCTCCGGGGCGATTTCGGAGACCGCCATTTTCACCCTGATCGCGCCCGTGCTGATGTTGTTTCATTCGAAATTCATCCTGCTGACGCTGGCCGGTCGCGGCGTGGCTTGGGTGGCCCAGCGCCGCGGCACGGACGGCGATCCGGAGTGGCGCGAGGCGATCCTCACCCACGCGGGCCATACGATCACCGGGCTGGGGTGGGGCGCTTTCGCCCTTTGGGTGAGCCCCGCTTTCGCCGGCTGGCTCGCGCCGATCCTGCTCGGACTCGTGACTTCCATTCCCGTGTCGCTGATGACCGGACAGATCGCGGGCGGTAATTTTGTCCGCCGACTCAAGTTCTTCCTGACTCCGGAAGAGACGTCACCTCCGCCGGAGCTCACCCGACTCGCCCGCAATCTCGAAGCCTGCCGCCGCCATGCCCCGCCGCTTCCGGAGCTCGCCGCCGATTATGGCCTGATGCAGGCCGTGCTCGACCCCTACGTGAACGCCGTGCACCTCGCGCTCTTGCGCGAACGCGACCACAGCCCCGCGCAGGCCAGCGAGGAACGCTTCGCTCCGCTGCGGGAGCGTTTGCTCCGCGAAGGGCCGTCGTCCCTCGGCTCCCGCGACAAGCTAGCCCTTCTGCTCGACGCAGACTCCATGGCGGCCTTGCACCGCGACCTCTGGTCGCTCCCGGCCGAGCGGCTTTCCGCGTGGTGGCGAACCGCCATTCGGGCCTATAACGTCCTGGCACCCGCCCCCCAGACCGCGTTGTATCGCTGATAGCGAGGAGAACCGTGGATTAGCCCCTTCTTGGGGTATCTCGTGCCCGCCGTATCTAATTTTTATCCGTTTTTAGTATTTTTCCTTAACATCCACTGGGCACAGATACCTATTTTTGTTCCGCCTCTACTTGTTTTTGACAATTACGGAACAGTTAACCAGCAGCTTTACCGTTGCTGGTCCAAGCCCCCCTTTTTTGGCTTAGCGACCGCTATTTCCCCTCGGCGATATCCAAGAAAACCCCTACTTAGTTGTGTCCGCGAAAATCCTGCTCGTTCGCACCGGTCCTGAAATCTTCCACGCCAAAGCCTATGTGGCTGAAGAGTCGGGTCTTTATGCACGTGACATTGCGACGCACCCCGAGCTCGAGGTCTCGCTCAAATCCGAGCAGTTCGACCTGATCATACACGACGGATCCAAGCTCGGGAAGGACCCCCTATCGCTGGCGGAAAACGTTCGCAGCCATCAGCGCACCGCGCCCATCCTTCTGCTTTGCGCCAAGCCCGAGATGGACGTGATCGTGCGCGCCATCCGTCTGGGCGTCCGCGACCTGTTTCACCCGCCGCTTAATCTCAGCGCTTTTTTCGCCCGGGCCACCGAGTTGCTTCAGCCTCGCCTGAACGGACATACGAGCGCGATCGCCCAGCACTGCCGGCATGAGATGACCTTGTTTCTCGCCGGCGAATCGCGCTCTTCGTCGTCCCAGCCCTTTGTCGCCGGCGGCGCGGATCTCGCCGCGTCGGCGGAACTCGAGGGCCTGCGCGCCGAATGCGGACGCCTGCAGACGCTTTTGCAGGCGGAAGGCGCCCGCCGCGACGCCACCGATCACGGCATAAAGTCGCAAACCGACCGCCTGGCGGAACGCGAGCGGACGCTTGCCGCGGCGGAGGCTTCGCTCGCCGCCCAACGGGCGGAGCTCGAAGCCGCCCGCACCGGGGCCGCCCTGGCCAAGTCGGAGGTCGACCAAGCCAAAAAAGCGCGCAACGAGGGCGAGGTCGCGCTGGCCGCCCGCCAAGCCGAGCTCGACGCCGCCCGCGCCCAGCTTGGCGCCGAACAAAAACGTCTCGCCGACGAGGCCGCCGAACTCGAGCAAGCCAAGGCGGATGCCGGCGATTCCGTTCGCCTGCATCAAAAGCGCATGGCCGAGCTCGCCAAGGCGGAGGCGGTCCTAGGCGAACGCGAGGCGGCCGTGGCCGCGGCCCAGGCCAAGCTGACCGCCCAGGAAAAGGCGGTAGCGGAGCGGGAGGATAATTTCACGGTGCGCGAGAAGTCGGTCATCGCGCAGGAGAAGAAGGTGGCGGCCCAGCTTTCACGGGTGCGCGCCGAGGAGGAGGCCTTCTCCGCCCGCCAATCCGAGATCGAGGCCGAGGAGGCCCGGGTCCAGCAGGAGGCGCGTCGAGTCGCCGCGGATCGCGCCGGATTGGAGAGCGAACGCGCCGCTTTCGCCGCCTCCGCGGCCGCCGCCGCCGCCAAGGCCAGGGAACTGGCCGCCGCCGAGGCCGCGCTGGGCGAGCGCGAGGTCGCCTTGGTATCGACCCAGAAATCCTTCGAGTTGCAGAAAAAGAAAGCCTCGCAGGCCGAAGCCGAGGTCATAGCCCGCGATCAGGCGGTCTCCGCCCGGGAAAAACAGTTCTCCGCCGCGCAAGCCGCCTTGTCCGCGGAGCAGTCCGCTTTCGCCGAGCGGGCCGCCGGCTTGGAGAAGGAAGAGGCGCGCATCCGGCAGGAGCGCGAAAAGATCGCGGTGGAATCGGGCGCCCACGCCGCGGCCAAGGCCGAGCTGGCCAACGCCCAGAAGGCCTTGGACCAACGCGGAGCCGGCCTGAGGGCGGCGGAAGAGAAGCTCGCCCAGCGCGAGGCCGCCCACCAGGTCGCCGTCAACGAGGTGAGCGAGACGCGTCGCAAGTTCGAGGTTCGCGAGCAGCAGCTCTCCAAGCGCGCCGAGGAGATCTCCACCTTGGAAAAGAAGACTTTCGAGCAGCTCGACGCCGCCAAGCTCGCCGAGGACAAGGTCGCCGTCGCCCGCAAGGGGCTCGAGGCCGAGCAGACCAAGCTCGCCGAAGCCCGCAAGCGCATGGATGCCGACACCGCCGCCCTGCAAAAGGCCAAGGCGGACACGGCGGCCGAGCTGGACGCCCACAAGAAGCGCGCCGCCGAGCTCGCCAAGGCGGAGCTCGCCCTCGCCGGACGCGAAACCGCCCTGTCCGAGTCACGCAAAAAGATCGAGTCCGACGCCACGCTGCTGAAGGCGAAGGAGGGCGATCTGACCCAGCGCGAAAAGAAGCTCGCCGATAACGAGCGCAAGGCCGCCGCCCAGGCGGAAAGCCTCGCCGCCGCGGAAAAAGCCCTCGCCGCCCGCCAGACCGCTCTGGGCGAGCAGGAGAAGCAGCTCAAGCAGGACAAGTCCGCCCACGAGGCCGCCCTCTCCGCGCTTGCCGCCGACCGCAAGAAACTCGCTTCCGAGCAAGCCGCCGTCGCCAAGACCGCCGCCGAGCTCGCCGACCGCGAAAAAAAGATCGCCGCCGCCCACGCGGAAACCGATGCCGTCCGCAAGATGCTTTCCGCGTCCGAGAAGGCTCTGGCCGAACGCGAAAAGAAGCTGACGGCCCGCGACGCCGAACTCGTCGTGCGCGACAACCGCGCCGCCCAACGCGAGGCCGCCGCGGCCAAGACCGAATCCGCGCTCGCCGCCGAACGCGCCAAACTCGAGTCCGATCGCAAGACCCTGCGGCAGACCCAGGACGCGTTCGCCGCGGAGTCCGCCGGGCTCGTGTCCGCCCAGGCCGAACACGCCGCCGCGCTCAAGACATTCGCCGCCCGCGAAAAAGCCCTCGCCACCCGCGAGGCGGAACTTTCCGCGCGCGCCTCCGCGCTTGCCCAGGCCGAGCAGAAGAACGCCGCCGTCTCCTCCCAGTTTGACGCCCGCGCCAAGGCGCTCGACGAACGCGACCAACGCCTCGACGCCCGCGTCGCCTCGGTCGGCGAGACCGAGAAGCAGCTCGCGGCCGAGCGCAAGACCCTCGCCGCCGAGCGCGCCCGGCTCGAGGCCGATTCCGCCGGCGTCGAAGAGGCCGGCCAGGACATCCTCGCCCGCGAGAAAAAGCTCAAGGGCGCGTCGGACAAGATCGCCGTCCAGCAGGCGGAGGTCGATGCCGGTCTCGCCGAGATCGAGGCCCTCCGCGCGCAGCTCGCCAAGGATCGCAATCTCTGCGAAAAACTCCGCGTGGAGCTCAAGGCCGAGCGCGAGGCGCTCGACAGCGAAACCACCAAGCTCGCCGCGAAGGAAAAGGCCTTCGAGGAGCGTCGCAAAAAACTGCTCGAGCTCTGATCCCCCGTTCCCGTTCAGCGTCAACCCCGGCCCCTCCCACCATCCCCTTTCTCCTTATGGCAACCCCGTCCGCATCGCTCGCCTACGTCGAAATCGCCCCGCACTCTCTGCACGTCGCCGTGCTGGCCGGCCGCAAAGTCGTCGCCGCCCGCGCCTTCCCGCTCGACGCGAAGGCGGATCTCGCCGCCTTCATCGCCGAACACGGCCTGGGCGGGGCGGCCCGCGCTTCGCTGCTGGGCGACAAGAACCACCTCCACCTTTCGGCCGACGCCGAATCGGGCGCCGTCCGACAGCCGTCCGCCTTGCAGGCGCACCTTGCCAAATTGCCCCACGGCTTCGAGGGGGTTCCCACCGCGTCGGTTTGCGACGCCGCCAACGGCCTCGCCTTGGATCCGACGCGCGCCACGCCCTGGTTCTTGGCCGCGGTCGATTCCGCCGCCTTCGCATCGGCTCGGGATACGTTGGGGAAACTGGGACTCGCCCCGGCCGAATTCACGCTCGCCGCGTCCGTGCATCTCGGCGTCGTCGCCGCGTCCCTCTCCGGCGATGAGATCGCCCTCGTGCTCGTGCCCGGCGAGGAGGACGCCTCGCTCGTGTGGGTCTCCGCCCAAGGCGTGAAGGCCGTCGCCTCCGCCCCGCTTGGCTACGCCAGGATTTTCGAGGCGGTCCAGGGCGGACTCGGCCTCAAATTCAAGGCCGCCGCCAGCAAGCTGTTCTACAACGACAACTACGACTTCTCCGACGTCGCCGCCAAGGTCGCCGCTCCGCTGGCCGACTCGCTCAAGGGCCTGATCCAAGGCAAACCCGCCTCCGTCCTCCATGTCGCCGGCCTCACCCCCGGCCAGTCCTGGCTGGCCAGCCAGCTCGCCTCCGCGCTCGGGATGAAGCCGTGGTCTCCCGCCGTCGCCTCCCTCACCGCCAAGCTGGGGCTCGAGACCGGGGTCGCTCCGCAGCCGGCGGCCGCGCTCGGCGTCCTCGCGCTGGCCGGCGCCGGCTCCGCGGACGCCGCCTGGGTTCAGCCCACGCTGGAGGTGCTCGCCTCCCGCCCGGCCCGCGTCGCCAAGGGGGCCGCCGCCCCCGCCGCTCCCGTCTCCGTCTCCAAGCCCGCCTCCAAGGCTCCTTCCGCCGTCGTCGAGGCCAAGCCCGCCTCCGTCAAGCCGGGCGCCGCGTCGTCGGCCAAGCCGGTGGAATCCGTGGTGGTCGACACGGGCGCGAAACCCGCGCCCGCCGCCGCCAAGAGCAACAAGGGACCGATCTTCATCGGCGCCGGCATCGCCGTGGTCGCCACGGTCGTCGGTCTCGCGATGACGATGCGCGGCCAAAAAAACCGCTCCGCCGTGGCCGAGGGCGAAGCCGCCCCGGCGCAGACGGCGCCCGCCGCTCCGGCCAAGCCCGCCGCCCCGTCTCCCGCGGCGCCCGCGGCTCCCGCCGCCACGACGCCGACCGCTCCGGCCGCCAAGCCCGTCGCGCCCGCGACCACGCCGGCTCCCGCGCCCGCGGCGGTCGTCGTGACCGCGCCCGCCGTCTCCGCTCCGGCCGACCTCTTCGCCTCCGACTCCCGCAAGTTCGGCAACGACCGCTATCGGCTCGCGCTCAGCGACAAGGGCTTTCTCCAGTCCCTCTCCACCGCCCGGGGCGAGGTGCTCGTCGAGTCCGCCGCCGCGATCATGCTCCAGGGCAGCTACGTGGGCACCGACGGTCGCCGCAAGCCCTTCAACGTGGGCGGCGTCGACGACGCCGGCTACGTGGCCACCGTGAAGAAATCCGTCCGCGAGGGCGTCACCGTCTTCGACGTCAAGGTCACCCATCCGCGCTTCGAGCTCGAACAGTCCTTCCGCTGCCTGCCCGACAAGGTGCAGGTGAAGGCGCGCTTCAATCCGCTCAACCTTCGCGATCCGCGCGGCGTCATCTCGGCCTTGCACACCGTGCGTCTCTCCCCGGTGGCGCTCGATCCCGCCAAGCCGATGCGCTCGGCGGAGGGCGCCCTCGTCTACGGGATGAAGGCCGGTCTGCTCAACATCGGGTTCGACCGCAGCGTCTGGGCGCGCGACGGCGCCGACGGCAAGCAAACCGTGGTCGCGGGCGACAACGGCGTCGCGTTCTACTTCACCGACACCACCGACGTCATTCGCAACCAGTTGGACTACGAGCTCGCGATCCCCTGATCGTATCGCCGCCCATCCGCCTTTTCAAAACCCGCGACGCCGCCCGGTGTCGCGGGTTTTTTCTTTTCCTCGACCGCGACGCCCGGCCTGCTTTGGCCTCCTCCCCATGTCCGCCGAGCCCATCGTCTTTTTCAATCGTCGCACCGGTCAGCTCGAAACCGAGCGCATCTACGGCGAAGCCTGGTTGCGATGGATCTACGGCAATCCGCTCGGACGCGTGAGCCTCGCCGCCGTCGTCCGCCGCGCGTGGTTCTCCGCCTGGTATGGCTGGCGCATGAACCGCCCCGTCAGCGCCAATCGCGTGCTTCCCTTCATCGTCGACTACGGTCTAGACGCCGAGGAGTTCGCCAAGCCGGCCACCGCCTATCGCACGTTCAACGAGTTTTTCTACCGCACGCTTCGCCCCGGCGCCCGCCCCGTCTCGCCCGGAGACGAGGTCGCGGTGTTTCCCGCCGACGGCCGCCATCTCGCCTACCAGGACGTCGACGCCGCGGACGGGTTCTACATCAAGGGCAAAAAGTTCACCCTCGCCGCGCTGCTCGGCTCGGAGGAGCTCGGCCGGGAATTCGCCGGCGGCTCCATGCTCATCTCGCGACTCTGCCCGGTCGATTACCACCGCTTCCATTTCCCGGTCGCCGGCACCCCGGGCGAAGCGCGGCCGATCAACGGCTGGCTCTACTCCGTGAGCCCGATCGCGCTCCGGCTCAATCCCGGCTACCTGGTCGAAAACAAACGCATGCTCACGCTCATCGAGGGCACTCGTTTCGGCCGCGTGGCCCAGCTCGAGGTCGGCGCCACCATGGTCGGATCCATCCTGCAAACCTACGTGCCGGGCCGCGCCGTCGCGAAGGGCGACGAAAAAGGCCTGTTCGCCTTCGGCGGTTCCTGCGTGATCACGGTGTTCCAGCGCGGTCGCATCACGTTCGACCGCGATCTGGTCGAGCACGCGGCCGAGCAACGCGAGGTCTACGCCCGCATCGGCGAACGTCTCGGCGTCGCGACGGCCTGAGCGCGGCCCGCATTCATTCGTCTGGAGCGTTTCCCCCAAAAGTAGCGCAAGCTTCCAGCCTGCCTCGTTCGAAATGCAGGCGGGAAGCCTGCGCTACGGCACGCCGCCTCTCAATTCTTCACCCAGAGCAGCGCTTCGCGATGCGCCTCCGCGCGCGGGTCGCCGAGCGCCGCGAGCACGGAGAAGTGGCATTCCCTCGGGACGTCCAGCAGGCGATGCCGCACGCCCGCGTGTCGCAGGCGGTCGCCCAACTCTCCGGCCATCTCGTGGAGCAGCTCCGACTCCTTCGCCCCGGTGATCAGCAGGGCCGGCGGCAGGCCGGGCCGCGCCAGACGGATCGGGTTGAAGTCGGCGTAGTCCTCCGCGCTGAAGCGCACCTGCTCCTGAAAACGCGTCAGCGCGAAGGGCTCGATGTCGTAAAAGCCGCTCACGCCGACCCAGCGCCGCAAGCCGCCAAAACCGGACCCGGGCGCGACCGACTCCCAGCGGGTGAAGGCCGTGGTGGCGGCCAGTTGGCCCGCCGCCGAATGCCCGAGGCCGATGAAACGAGACGAGTCGATCCCGAGCGCGTCCGCCCGTTCGTGCAGATGCAGGACCGCGCGCCGGCAGTCGTCCACGATGACGGAGAGCGCGTGCTCGGGGGCGAGCCGATAGCCCGGGCAGGCGACATGCACGCCCGCCGCGGTGAAGGCCTCCACGAGCGCATGCATCATCCAGCGGTCGAAGAGAAACCACAGCCCGCCATGGATCGCGACGAGGGTGGGGGCCTCGGGACCCGCCCCGGGCGCGGGGAAAAAGTCGATCCGTTGCCGCGGATGCGGGCCGTAGGCCAGCTCGCGACGCGGCGCCCCGGAGGCGAGCAGGCTTGCGCTGCGCTCCCGGAATTCGCGTTCCCAGCGGGCGACGACCTCGGGCGTGATCCGGTTGGCGTAGCCGCGGTCGTATTCCTCGGGCGTGCGACAGCAGGCGTAGTGAACCATGCCCGCCTTGGAGCAGGGACGATGCCGCGCGCAGCGCCGGGCGCTTGCGATTGGCCGGTCCGCCCGGCGGGGCGAACCACGTCTCGCGTGGCGAAGGGCCCGGTCCGCGCGAAAAACGCGTTGCGCGGACCGGCGGCAAGGCGAGGCTCGCGCTTCCTCGCCGCCCCCTTATCCCCGCGCCATGCCGAAAGTCCGCATCCTGCCCGACCGGGTCGCCAACCAGATCGCCGCCGGCGAGGTGGTGGAGCGCCCGGCCGCGGTGATCAAGGAGCTGGTGGAGAACGCGCTCGACGCCGGCGCCACGCGGATCGAGGTGGAGTTTTCCCACGGCGGCCGCGCCCTGATGCGCGTCGAGGACAACGGCCACGGCATGGCCCGCGAGGACGCGCTGCTCGCCCTCGAACGCCACGCCACGAGCAAGATCGCCGAGGCGGGCGACCTCGATCGCCTGATCAGCTTCGGCTTTCGCGGCGAGGCCTTGCCCTCGATCGCGAGCGTGTCGCGCTTTTGCCTGCAAACCGCCGAGGCCGGCGGCTCCGGCACCGAGATCCTGGTCAACGGCGGACGCATCGTGCACGTGAAGGACTGCGGCCGGCCGCAGGGCACGCGCATCGAGGTGACCCAGCTGTTCAACTCCGTGCCGGCGCGGCGGAAGTTCCTCAAGGCCGACGCCACCGAGGCCGCCCACATCGTCGCCGCGGTGCGGCTGCACGCCCTCGCCGCCCCGCACTGCGCCTTCACCCTGATCGAGGACGGGCGCGTGATCTTCAAGTCGCCCACCTGCCCCGCGCTCGCGGATCGGGTGGGGGAGATCTTTGGCCGCCAACTGGCCGAGTCGCTGCTCCCCATCGACGTGTCGGAGGGCGGCCTGCGTCTCCACGGCCTCATCGCCAAGCCCGGCTCGGGCGGGCGCTCCACCCGCCACGAGACGATCACCTTCGTGAATCGCCGGCCGGTCGACAGTCGCACGCTCGCCTACGGGCTGATCGAGAGCTACCACGAGGTGCTCCCGAAGGGGCGCTACCCCGCGGCCTTCGTTTTTCTCGAGCTCGATCCCGCGGCGGTCGACGTCAACGTCCACCCGACGAAGCGCGAGGTGCGTTTCCGCTCCGAGCCGCAGGTGCGCTCCTTCGTCATCCGCACCGTGCTCGCCGCCCTGCGCGCCCTGGCTCCGCCGGTCGCGGCGATGGGCGTCGTGGACCTCGCGCCGACCGAGCCGCCGACCGAGCCGCCGACCGAGCCTTCCTCCACGGCGACGCCGTCCGCTTCGCCGCCCGCCGCCCCCGCGCGTTCGACCGCGTCCGCGTCCTGGCCCGTCGCGGCCAAGGCCGCCCCGGCTCCCGTTTCCTGGACCGGCCCCGCGGTGGCGCGTCCGCCCGCGTCCGTGCCGTCGTCGTCCGCCGCCGCCATGCCGTCCGCCTCGCCCGCGCCGCGCCCCGCGCCTTCGACCGGCGCCTGGCGTTTCATCGGACTGGCGCACACGACCTACGCGCTTTTCGAGACGCCGGCCGGCCTGCTGATGCTCGATCGCCGCGCCGCGCAGGAGCGCATCGTGTTCGAGGAGCTCGCGGCGCAGTTCTCCGCGGGCGAGGTGCTCGTGCAACGGCTTCTGCTCCCCGTCGTGCTCGAGCTCGATCCGGTGGGCGCGGCGCTCCTGCGCGATCGGCTCGGCTTTCTCGCGAAGCACGGGTTCGAGGTCGCCGAGTTCGGTCGAGCGACCTTCCGGCTCGAGGGCGTGCCGGCGGTGCTCGACCCGGCCGACGCGGAGTCCTGCCTGCGCGATCTGCTCGACGCCTTTCGCGACGGCCGCTCCCCGGAGCGCGATCCCGAGGTGGCGCGCGAACAGCTGGCGCGCCTCGCCGCGGCCCGCGCGGTGCGGTTGTCGACCCAGGCCGACGCCGCGGAGATGCGCGCGCTCGTGGCCAAGCTCTTCGCCTGCCGCGCGCCGCACACCAGCCCCGGCGGACGCCCCACGCAGGTGGAGTGGAGCCAGGGCGAGATCGCCCGGCGTTTCGGACGCGGCTAGGGTCCCGTCACCGAAGGGACTTAAAATAACCCAACGGAGGAATGGCCGCAAAAACGCACAAAAGGCGCAAAAAAAGGGCCTCCATCGATACGCCTTGGTTTGGTTTTGCGACTTCTGCGCCTCTTTGCGGCCAAGGTATTCATAAAGGCACTTCCCTGAAGGGAGATTGAGGCGAGCGAGTCATCGACGCCCGCCTCTCGTGAGCCGTGATAGTCCCGGCTCCCGCGGAGTATGGCGAAAAAGAAAAAGCGGGCGTCGGAACGCCCGCAATCCAACCGATCCGCGACTCGGGCTCAGATCAGCCCGAGCTTCATTTTGCCCTCTTCGCTGATCATCGACTGGTTCCAGACCGGCTCCCAGACGATGCGCACGTCGGCCTCGGTCAGGCCGGGGACG
>JACCEC011296396.1_pt1 | contig 43124 bp, 35 predicted proteins | sample 7450121 | NCBI WGS metagenome assembly JACCEC01 (sample SAMN15323455, study PRJNA562643) | freshwater metagenome | isolation source: river surface water | place: USA:Blue River Watershed | collected 2017-08-18 | reverse complement strand
TACACCGGTTATACTGGTTATTCAGGTTACACCGGTTATACTGGTTATACTGGTTACACGGGTTATACTGGTGCTACTGGCTTCACAGGTTACACAGGTTATACAGGTTATTCGGGTTACACTGGTCCTATAGGAGAGACTGGTTACACAGGTTACACTGGTTACACAGGTTACACTGGTTATACAGGCTTTACTGGTGAAACAGGTTATACTGGTTACACTGGTTACACAGGTTATACTGGTTTTACTGGTGAAACAGGTTATACAGGTTATACTGGTTACACTGGTTACACTGGTTATACAGGTTATACTGGTTATACTGGTGAAACAGGCTTTACTGGTTACACTGGTTACACTGGTTACACAGGTTATACTGGTTATACTGGTTATACAGGCTTTACTGGTTATACAGGCTTTACTGGTGAAACAGGTTATACAGGTTACACAGGTTATACAGGCTTTACTGGTTATACAGGCTTTACTGGTCAAACAGGTTATACCGGTTACACAGGTTATACAGGCTTTACTGGTGAAACAGGTTATACTGGTTACACAGGTTATACTGGTTTCACTGGTGAAACAGGTTATACAGGTTACACAGGTTATACCGGTTACACAGGTTATACTGGTTTCACTGGTGAAACAGGTTATACAGGTTACACAGGTTATACTGGTTACACAGGTTACACAGGTTATACTGGTTTCACTGGTGAAACAGGTTATACCGGTTACACAGGTTATACAGGCTTTACTGGTGAAACAGGTTATACAGGTTACACAGGTTATACCGGTTACACAGGCTTTACTGGTGAAACAGGTTACACAGGTTATACTGGTTACACTGGTTATACTGGTTATACAGGCTTTACTGGTGAAACAGGTTATACAGGCTTTACTGGTTACACAGGTTATACAGGCTTTACTGGTGAAACAGGTTATACAGGTGCAACAGGTTATACTGGTGCTAATGGTATTTCTTCTGGTTTAGTATTTATATTAGATGATGCTGGAGGAAGCGCCCCTCAAACAGATGGTACGCTTATTACTTCTGGTGTTACAACTACTCAAACATCTATTATATCAGGATCTCAATCTAATACAACTATTTTAATGGGTACATTTACAAGTGAAGCTGTAACATTAAATAACACACTTATTATTGGTGGTCTTTGGAATATGACTTTCCACGCATTCTCCAATAGTAACAGTAATGAAGTAAAATATTATTTTAGTGCTTATTATGTAGATGCTGATGGAACAAGTAATAAAACACTTTTAGCAGCAGGTGATGAAAATTCATCTGTTATTGTTGGAACAACTTCTAATATGTATTCTACTGATATTTATATACCTCAAACCACTTTACCATCTAATACAAAACGCATTCAAATCGATGTTTATGGTATATTTAATGGAACAAATAATGAATTAACATTATTATTGAGAGATAATACATTAGCATCCGTTGTTACTACGCTTTCTTCATCCATAAGTGGACCTACTGGTGCTACAGGTCCTACTGGTTACACTGGTTATACTGGTTACACAGGTTACACTGGTTACACAGGTTACACGGGTTACACAGGTTATACTGGTACTAGTTATTGGTCATTAAATAATAGTAATATATCATATTCTTTAGGTAATGTTGGCATTGGTATTGTTAATCCTCAATATAATTTAAGCGTCATTGGTGAAGCCAATATTTCTGGAAACTTATTTGTAGATGGTAATCTTAAAGTTGGTACCAGTAGTATTTATTTAGATGGAAATCAAAATCGTATTGGTGTTGGTCGTTCAAATCCTCAATATTCGCTTGATATAAATGGTAGTGCTAATATTTCAGGTGATACAATCTTAAACGGCAATCTCACAACAACTGGTACACTCAATGTTTCTAATATTGGTGGTTATTTACAACTTTTATCAGGAAATACTATTATGCTTGGTGGACAAAATGGATTTGGAAATATTTATATTGGTAATCCTTATAGCGATGGTCAATCCATATTTATTGGTGGAAATGGTGATAATATTTATTTCGGAGGAAATATTTTTACTATTGAAACCACGAATACTTATGTGAATGACCATTATATTACACTTAATCATAATGGAACATCTTTTGTTGGAAGTGGTATTAAAATTGAAAATACAGGAAATATTGTTGCATCATTATTATTAGATACCAATGGGAATTACATTTTAAGTGATGCTAATAGCGGTGTTTATAATTTACATTCTGTTGGTCTTGGTGATTTCCGTAATCTTACAACTTATTCTAAACAAATGGGTATTAATAACAATGTACCTAACTCACTTTATGCTCTTGATGTGGGTGGTAATATTAACTTAACTGGTGATTTGTACAAAAATGGTTCACTTTTCTATGGTGCTACTGGTTATACTGGCTATACTGGTTACACTGGTTATACTGGTTATACTGGTTATACTGGTTATACAGGTTATACAGGTTACACTGGTTATACAGGTTATACAGGTTACACTGGTTATACAGGTCCAAGCTCATCATACGTAGCGGATACACAATCAACAACTGCTATTTCAGTAGGTACTGCTGCTGCAACATTGTTTACAGCTACGTCTGTTACAACTGTTGCTGGTGCTCGTTATTTAATTCAATACTTATTTAGCAGTACTTCAAACAATAATGCTAACAATATTAATACTACCATATTTAGAAATACAATTAATTTAGCAACAGGTACTGCTACAAATGTTACAACTACACAAAATGGTATTGGACGAATTGTTGCTACAAACGGTCAAACATTCACTTTAACTGGTTCTTATATTGATACACCTGGTGCTGGTACAACAACATACAGTGTACAAGGTATTGCTACAAATGCTACAACGGGTACAGCTACAAATGTTTATTATATACACGTTTTAAGAATATCTTAAGAATAAGAAACCCCCTTTGGGCTCATAGAGCTGGCCCTCGGGCTCTTATGAACTTCCTGCTAATTAATAAATTATTTTTTAATAAAAAATAAATTATATAAAAATTTTATTATTTAAATAAATAATAAAAAATGAAAATAAAAGTATTTTTAGAATGATTATAAACGTATAAAATAAAATAAAAAAATGAGTACACCAAATTGGTACAAAATTAAAGAAATAGATATTAAAAAATATATATTATATATTTCAGAAATATATAAACATTTTGATATATGTAATGAAGATTTTGAATTAGAAAATAAAAAAGAAGATATTTTTCTCAAAACAATACTAATGAATAAAAATAATTGGAATGAAGAAGATTGGATAAATTATGAAAAAAATAGAATTTTACAAAAAAATTTAGAAATAAAAATTGGATATTTTCACGAAAATATTGCTTCTTCTATAAAAAATTATTCAAAAATAATACAAAAAGAACGAACTAAAAATAATAAAATACCACATTGTGATATTATCAATCATGAACTAAATGAAATTTTTGAAATTAAAAATAAAGAAAATACACTCAATTCAGATTCAAGAAGAAGTGTATTTGAAAAATTAAAATCATATTCTTCACAAAATATAAAATCATATTTAGTTTATATCAATAAATGGTCTAAAAAATCAAAAAACAATGATAAAGTAGTTATTTTAAGTGGGAAAGAATTCTATAATAAAATAGCCAATAGAAATACATTTTATGATGATTTATTAGATACAATTACTTATACATTTTTACATTTCAAATCAATTGACGATTTACATAATGATTTACTAAATCATACTTTCAAAGAATTAGTTATATAATTTATTTTTCTAAATATGCTTTTAATGATAATCCAATAAAATATCCTAATTTTACTGGTACCGCATTTCCAATTTGTTTATATTGATTTGCCATTGAACCTTCAAATATATATTCATCTGGAAATGTTTGAATACGAGCATATTCTCGTACATTTAATGGACGAGTTTCAAGTGGATGACATCTTTCCGTTTGTTTTTGTGCGGGTGATGTTGTTAAAGTTAAAGAATAATCATTCATGGATAATCTTTTCGCAATACCTCTTTTACCACCACCTGAATAATATGAAGCTCCTAAATATGCTTTTTGTAAATCTTCTGGTAAATCTACCCAACAACCACCTTGAGGAATTAATTCCATTATTTTTCTTTTTGATTCTGGATATTTTGCTCCAATACTTTCAGGAACATTATATAATACATCCTTTAATAAAACTTTTTTAGTACTTTTTTCAGGAAAAATAAAATTACCATTTTTTTTATAAATATCATCTCTTATACCAAGTATAATTACACGTTCTCTTTTTTGAGGAACTTCATAATCTTTTGAATTTAATACTTGATAAAATATTTTATATTTTTTATTATTTTCAAATAATTCTATTAAACTCTTTAATGTTATACCATTATTATGAATAACTAAACCTTTTACATTTTCAACCATAAATATTTTTGGTTCACATTCATTTAATAAACGATTAAAATCTAACATTAATTTTCCACGAGGATCTTCTAATCCTTTCTTTTTACCCGAGGTTGAAAATGCCTGACAAGGAATTCCACCACATAATAAATCTACATTTTTATATTCTTTTAAATCAAGTTTTTCCATTGTATCATTTACTATTTTTGTATTTTTATGATTCTTTTCTAATGTTTTACAAAAAGTTTTATCAATTTCATTTAATAAAATACATTCAAATCCAGCATTCATTAAACCTGAAGATAACCCACCCGCACCACTACAAACTTCTATAAATTGTACCATTTTATATTCATTTTATTAGATAATTATTTTAGAATAAACACGTGATAAATTTTTCATTTTTTATTTTTTTTATATAAATAATAAAAAATTTTAAAAAATAATAAAAAATGAATATTTTTGATTATAAAGAACTAAAAGAGTATATAAAATAAGAAGTTATTAAAAATGAGCAAAACACTTGTCATTGTTGAAAGCTTTGCTAAAAGTAAAAAAATTCAACAATTTTTAGGAAATGATTATATTGTACTACCATCATTTGGACACATTAATCAATTAGATGATGAAAAGTTTAACCGTTTAGGTATAGATATTCAAAATAATTTTAAACCTATTTATACTTTAATTAAAGATAAACGAAATTTGGAAACTGTTGAAAAACTCAAAAAAGTCGCAAAAGATTGTAATGAAATATTGATATGTGGTGACCCAGACCGTGAAGGAGAGATAATTTCCTATAGCGTTTCACAACTGTTACTGAATTCAGTAAGCGAAAAAAATAGATGTACATTTAATGAAATTACACCATCGGCGATTAAAGAAGCTATTAAAAACCCAAGAACTATTGATATGAGTATGGTATATTCTGGACAAGCAAGACAAGTTCTTGATAAAGTTGCAGGTTATGACTTAAGTCCTGTGTTATGGAAATACATTGCTCCTAAATTAAGTGCAGGACGCGTTCAAAGTGTATGTTTAAAAATGGTTGTTGAAAAAGAGAAACAAGTTGAAAATTTTGAAAATTCTGCTTCTTTTAAAACACATGGAACCTTTTTTCTCAAAGAAAATAAAAATATAAATGCTTCCCTTAATTCTTCTTTTGAAAATGAAGAAAAAGCTAAAATGTTTTTACAAAATATACTAAATAATAATTATAGGTTTGTTGTATCTTCTATTGATAAAATTAAAGTTTCTAAAAAACCTCCTGCTCCTTTTATCACATCTACCATTCAACAAGAAGCTGGTTGTAGATTTAAAATTTCACCTAAAAAAGTTATGGGGATTTTACAAAAATTATATGAGAACGGTTATGTAACTTACATACGTACAGACTCAGTAACACTTTCAAATGATGCTCTTCAAAATATAAAAGAATATATTTTAGATAATTTTGGTGCTGATTATCATACTCAAAGACAATATAAAAATAAAGAAGGATCACAACAAGGTCATGAATGTCTAAGGGTTTGTTATTTTGATAAACCAACATTACCTGAAAACGAAGATTTTGATAAACTTGAGCGAAAAATGTATGAATTAATTTGGAAACGTACAATTGCTTCTCAAATGTCAGAATGCGTTTCTGAAATACATACACTTAAAATTATGATTGAAAAATATGATCCTTATGCATTTATTGCGAAAAGTGAACAAATCATTTTTGATGGATATCGCAAAATTTATGATGAAAATTATGATGGGAAAAAAGAAAAAGAAGATGATGACGAAAGTAATGTAAATGAAAAAAATCTTTTTGAAAATTTAAAAGTAGGATCTGTTCTTAAAATGAAATCTATCATATCCACTGAAAAAGCAAAACAACCTATTCCACGTTACTCCGAAGCTTTCCTCATCAAAAATTTAGAAGCAAAGGGTGTGGGAAGACCCAGCACATATGCCAGTACGATTGAAACACTTCTTGATCGAAAATATGTTGAAATTCGCGATATTCAAGGAAAAGAGCGAAATGGCGTTGAACTTTCCATTTCTGATAAAGCTAAAAATACTAACGTACAACAAGTTGGGATAGAAGAAAAAGTGATTAAAATTAAAGTTGGTGAAGAAAAGAAGAAAATGGTTCCAACTTCGATTGGACGTACTACTTGTGAATTCCTTGAAAAACATTTTCCTCAAATTATGGATTACAATTTCACTTCTCAAATGGAACAAAAACTTGATGAAGTTGCTCAAGGTAAACATATTTGGTACGAAGTTGTAAGAGAATATTATGACTCATTCCATCCGACTGTTGAACAATTACTTGATAAAAGTAATTCAGGAATTGCTAAAAAAATGAAAAATGATAGAAAACGACTACTTGGAGTAGATGGAAATAATCGAAATGTTTATGCATATGTTGCTAAATATGGGTCTGTTTATCAAGTGGGTGAAGATAATGAAACAGATAAAAAGTTTGTAAAAATCGAATCACCACACTCTTTTAATACTGTAACAATTGATGATTATTTAGTAGTAGCCAAATATCCAAAACTATTGGGTCAATATGCTGAGAAAGATATTTTCCTCAAAAAAGGCCCTTATGGATTTTACTTTACTTATGATAACAAAAATTATCCAGCAACAAATGAAGATTGTTCATTAGAAAATGCAATTTCAAGTATTGTTTCAAAACAAAATAATGTTACAGAAGAATCACCAACATCTCAAGTAACAGTTATTAAAGAGTTTGGTAAATATATTGTAAAAAATGGTAAATATGGACCTTATGTACAATATGAAAAAACAATTGCTAAAATACCTAAAAGTATTGTAGCAGGTGATATTACAAAAGAAATGTGTAAAGAATTGATTGATAAAGCAAAAAGTATTTCTAAAGAAGGGAAAAAGAAAAAACAATATTATGCATCTTCTAAAAAAAAGAACGAAAATAGTGATGAAGATTAAGCATTATTATTGGGATTAAATTTTTTATTTAATCTTCTTGCATTATTTATATTTATATGTTTTTTAGATAATTTCTCACTATTTGGTATATAATTATTTTCTAAATATGGTGTCGTAGGATATTGACTAATATTATGCATAGATGATTCAGATGGATTATAATATAATTGAGATAAATCTGTTATTTTACTATTATTGTGATAATTACCATTATTATTGTTATTATGATCATTGTTATAATTACCATTATTATTGTTATTATGATGATTGTTGTTATTATGATGATTGTTATTATGATGATTGTTATTATTATGATGATTGTTGTTATTATGATGATTGTTGTTATTATGATGATTGTTGTTATTATGATGATTGTTGTTATTATGATGATTGTTGTTATTATGATGATTGTTGTTATTATGATGATTGTTATTATTATGATGATTGTTGTTATTATGATGATTGTTGTTATTATGATGATTGTTATTTCTAGGTAATTCGAATAAATTTCTTCTTTGTGTTAAGCTTCCTAATTTTTGATATGCTTCTCTAGTACGTGCTCTTCTTAATTCTTCTTTTCTTTTATTATGTTCATATACAGGTCTTAAAGGAGCTTCTGTTAATAAACGGCTTATTGATTCTTGTACACTACCTGTCATTGAACCTAATTTATTCAGATATGTTTGATTATATTTATTTAATACATTACTTATAGATGACCCAATTTTATTATTTCTTTCTTTTAATTGAGGGTATTGATCTTCTATTTTTAATATTCTATGAATTAACTTTTTAGTACTTTCTGGAATTGAAGCAGAAGCTTTTAAAATAGATAATTGTGTATGTAATCTTTCTTTTAATCTTTTATATTCTAATTTTTTAGCAGCTACTTTAGCTTTTTCTTGGGATCTTCTTTCTTTTTCTTGGAAACTTTTTTCTTTTTTACTCTTTTCTTCACTACGTATTTTATTTCCAAACATTTTATATTCTTTTTTTCTTTTTTCTAATTTAGCTTTTTCGCCATTTATTGGTGGTAATAATGATGTTAAAGCATTATAAGCTAATGATGAACCTTCACGCACTTTTTGTGAAATTTCATGCGCCATTTGACTTTTTATACTATTTTTTTTTTAGATAATTTATTATTTAACTTTTTAGGTGGCATTTTTATAATATACTATTATTATAGTATATTATTTTTTAATTTCAATTTTATTTTATAATTCTAATAATAATGTTATAAATTTTAACATTTCATCAGTACCTTTATTCTTATAAATTTCTTTTAATTCCATTTTCGGATTCAATATTTTATAAAATAAATGTAAATGATTATAAATAGATTGAATCTTATTTTCATCTATAAAATGTATCTTAAAATCTACATTTTTACGCACTAATCCTTTAAAATGATACTTTAATGGGGCTTTTGATAAAAATGATATACTAAATATACGTTTAAAATAACTTTCTATTTTATTATTTATTTTATTTACTATTAATTTTGAATCACTTTCCGTAAGCGACCTATTTCTTTCATCGTTATTTAATATTTCATATAAATATACATCATTATTTATTATATATAAATAATATAATATATATTTTTTATTTTCCAATTTTGCTACAAAAGGTATTAATAAAGATTTATTTTTACCATATTTCTTTAAATGATTTATAATCATATATTCTAAATCAAATCCTAAATAATATGAGTTTTGAAACTCTTTCATATTTTTTATAATATTACTATTTATTTCAAATAAACCATTACCTTTCATTTTCATATAATGTAATGCAATTAAATATTTTTTTAATAAAATATTTCCTTTTAAATTATATTCAGATTGTTGATTTTTATAAAATTCTAAAAAATTAGCTCCTTCTTTTACCATACTATTTTGTGTTACTTTTATTTGATTATTATTATTTTTATTTAATATTTCAATATTTACATTTAATATATTTGAATCATTTATAATAAAATTTTTATTTAATTCTTTTAATTTTTCAAATAAATCTATTTTTAAATATAAACCACGATTTTGAAATAATTTATTTAATAATTCTTTCTTTATAAATAATGTATTTTCTGCATTTTTTTGAAATAATTGATAATATCGATTATTTATAAACTTTAATACTAAAGATGGTGTTTCAAATATAATTTTCCCATTTTTATTATTTTCTTCATTTTGTACTCCACTATAATTTACATTCTTTTCACCTAATAAATTACCACTTGCACTTAATGAATTATTTTTATTTATATATACACTATTTTCCGTTATTAATTTTATTAACTCTTTCACACTATCATCATTACAATATTTTATTGATTTATTTGTATTAAATTCTAAATGAAATACTGGAAATTCATTAAATTGTACTATTTCATTTTTTGGACATTCATTTGCTCCTGCACTATATCCTACATGAATCATACAAACATTCATAAATTTATCTTCACCTAAATTACTTTTATTTAATATTATTTGCTCATTTGGAATAATACTTAATGCTTGTGTAGATTTTTTTAAATACTCTTTACCTAAAATAATATGAAATATTGGCATTATTCCACGTTTAATTTTATTTTTAGATTTTCTTGTAAAATAATCAAATGACTTTAATATTTCTTCTTCTTCTTTTGAAAAATTTTGATTATATAAATAATAAAATTTTACATCATATATTTTCGGTTTTTCAAAAAAATTTACTTTTGGAATGTTTTCATTTTCATTATTTATTCCATTCATTACAGGTATACCATCTTTATTTTTATATACTTTCGGTTTAATTATATTACTATTTGATAACATATTTAATGTATCTTTTTTATTTCTTTTTATTTTTTCATTTGAATTTGTTAATATATTCATATTTATAAATAATAACACTATTTATAAATAATATTTTATAATTTATTTTTTTCTTTTTATTTTTAAATATAAATCATGGAAAGTGAAGAAGTTTCTTTTTTCTCTTTCGTTTCCATTAATTTATGGATATCATTCTTTGTAAATACATATGGTTTCTCTTTTATTTTTAAAATCTGTTTTTCTAACGGCATATACATATCATAATTCACTTTCATAAATATATTTTCAAATCCACGTTTTAAATTTCTTATTCCATCCTCATCTTTACTACACTTTTCAATTACATATTTGATAATTTCATCACTTATTACATATTCATCTTTATTTAAACCAATATTTTTTGTAATTTCATTGATTAAATGATTTTTTGTTATATGCACTTTATCTTCTACATTATATTTATCAAATTCTACAATACTTAATCTATCCCTTAAAATTGGATTGATGAGTGATAAATCATTTAATGAAAAAAAGATAATACATTTCGATAAATCAATATTTAATCCAAATAAATATTTATCATGAAATGAACTGTTTTGTGTTGTATCCGTAATATGCGTTAATATTCCACTTATTTCAGCACCCTTTGGACTATCCGATATTTTATCCAATTCGTCAAAAAATAATATTGGATTCATACATTGCGTTTCAATTAACATTTCCACAATTCGGCCATAATGTGACCCTTCATAAGTATACGCATGACCTTCTAAAAAGGAAGCATCCGTAGCACCACCTAAAGCCGTAAATCCAAAAGGATATTTTAAAGCACGTGATACTCCATTTTTGACTAATGACGTTTTTCCAACACCCGGCGGACCTGTTAACGCAATGACTGAACAAACGGATGATGGATTTGAAATACGTTGAGCAATTAATTCTAAAATGCGATTTTTGGCTTTTTGTTGACCATATATTGTATTATTTAATATTTCAGTACAATTATCCATAAAAGTATAAATTTCATTGATTTGATGATTTTTGGTAATTGGGAAATCAATATAATTATCAAAAGGAAGACGATTTAGAGTATCTACCCAACGAGTTAATTTAGGATATTCATTATCTTCAGGTGTTAATTTTTCATAATATTCTAATTTATGTAATAAACTATTTTTGGTACAATCATTTAACATATGTGATTTAATAATACGATATTTTACGGGAATATTTATATCATAAGCACTTTTAATTTTTTCTTCAGATTTTAATATATCAATTTGTTCATTTAAAGATAAATTCTTAAAATAATCATCATTTTTAATACGTATTCTTATTTTTTGTCCATATAACTTTTCTTCATTGCTAGGTAAAGAAGAAAAATCAAATGTTTTACTACGACCACGACGTTTTTTAGGCACTGGCTCTTCTTCTATAAAATCACTTAAATCATCTTTTAATTCGGTTGTATTTAAAGTTTCACTACTTATCGATTGTGATTTTTGATTATCCAAAGAAAAAGGTTTAACACCATCTTCTATAATTGTTACTTTCATAGCTTTTCGTTTTTTATGTTCTCCTTTATCTTTCACCATATTTTTTTTTTATAAATCTTTCTTACTTTCTAATTTATATTTTTATTTTTCTTAAAAAATAAAATATTTTATTAAATAAAATATAATTCATTTTTTAACATAAAATTATTATAAAGAGATTACTATAATATGTATTATATAAAAAATGATTTTACTTTACCTCAATCGCGAACGGGAATTTATTTTTAGAAATGAAAATGTTGTTAAATTTGGATTTTCTAAAGTTATGAATTTTCAAAGACTTGCAAAATATCCAAATTTTTCTGAAATATATGTTATTTATAGAATAGATGTTAATAATAATCATGTTGAACAAAATATATTAAAAATATTTAGACAAAGATTTATACAAGAAATTGATTATGGAACGGAATATTTTAATGGAGATTTTAGAATCATGGATACAATTATTACGCTTTATTTAACAAATAATAAATATACTTTTGAAAAAATAGATTTATATGAAATTTTTATACAAAATAGTATTCCAAATAAAATTATTTATAATTCTGAAAATTGGAATGTAAAAGTATATCAACATATTCAACAGGTAATGAAAGAAGAAAATATAACATCATTTACAAGTGTTCAAGAATATAATCAATTTTATAAAACACATTTTTTTATTAAAAAAAAAGTTAAAAAAGTTAAAAATGTTGAAGTTAAAAATGTTGAAGTTAATAATGTTGAAAATAATAATGTTGAAAATAATAATGTTAAAAATACATATTATATATGTCATCATTGTATTGATTATAAAACAACGAGTTTACAAGATATAAAAAATCATATGAATATGAAAAATAAATGTAATGCTTCTTCTTTAACTTCAATATCACATGAGCGAGCATCATTTTTATCAACAAATAAAAAATTTATATTTACATTTAATATATCAAATTTATTACAAGATGATTATTTTTATATAATTAAAAATAATAATAATATTGCAAATTATATATATTATAATTATAAAATTAGTGTTAGTGATAATAATGATCATAATAATATAAATTCATATGATGATTTTTCATATGATAATTTTTCATATAATGATTTTGATAAAATATATTTTAATTATGATATTCAAAAATATAAATGTAATTTATGTTTATTTGAATATACATCTAAACAAAATATGGAAAAACATATATTAAATATAAAAAAATGTACTAAAAAAAGATTGTTATTAGAAATTATGATTAAAGATATAAATACTTTTCTCTAAAATACCAAAAAATTCCGCATAAAAAAAAAAAAAGATTTTTTTGTATTTTATTCTACATTTTTTTATTACTGAATATTTATTATTAAAATATCAATTATTTTAATAATATATTAAACTATGATATATACAAATTTTTTATTTATATTATTTAATTCACTTTATATACTTTATAAACTTAATTTACTTTATTCAAAAGTACTAATTCTTGGAATTCACTTTTTTAAGTCCGAAAAAATAAAGCCATTTTTAAAATTTTATTTTTGCCTTTTTAAATTGGAGCTCAAAATAGTGAATTCCAAGAATTAGTACTTTTGAATAAAGTAAATTAAGTTTATAAAGTATATAAAGTGAATTAAATAGTACAATAATATATATATATTAATACAATAATCAGTATAAAATATATTTAATTATTAAAATAATACAAAATATTCAGTAATAAAAAAATGTAGAATAAAATACAAAAAAATCTTTTTTTAAAAAAATGCGGAATTTTTTGGTATTTTTAAATTAAAAATAATTATTTTTAATATTATTTTAATATAAAGAATATTTTATATATTAAAATAAAAAATTAATTTAAAATGGAAAATAATTTAAATTCAAAGAAAAAATTATATTATATATGTCATTATTGTAAAATATATATATCTCATAGAAGAAAAGATATGATTAATCATTTTAATCGTAAAATAAAATGTTGTTGTAATTCATTATTTTCATATGATGAATGCGAATTATTAAGTTTAAATAAAAAATATTATATTTATTTTAATGTTAATACATTACAACATAATGATATTATTTTTTTAATTGATAATTATATAAATGATGATAATCATATTTATAAAGATTATAAAAAAAATAAACTTCAATTAATTAATACAAAAAATAATGATTATATAAATGATGAAAGTAATGATGAAAGTGAAGATGATTGTGAAGATGATGAATTTAAAAAAGTTTATTTTAATAAATCATTAAATAAATATGTTTGTAATAAATGTGATTCTCAATATAAATCAAAACAAAATATGGTAAAACATTTAAAAAATATTAAAAGATGTGAATATAAACAAAAAATAAACAATATTATGAAAAAAAATGCTGAATTTCAATTAATTAAAAAAGAAAAAGAAAAAACAGAAGAAGAAAATAAATATAAATCGCACATTTTACAGCAAAATAATCAAATTATTCAAACTCAAAATAATATTCAAAATAATAATAATACAAATAATAATACTCATAATAGTAATTATAATTTAGCAATTAATGATTTTGTAAATGAACGTTATGATTTAACGCATATTAAAGATTCGTTTTATGAGCAAAAAGATTTTTTTATTTATCCCAATTTTTTAAATATGATTATGCAAAATAAAAAGAATCATAATCTTTTTTTCGCAAATGGTGAAGCCGTTTTTTATAGTGATAACGAAATTAATAAAATGAGTTCTGATAAAGCGGGTTATTTAGTTCTTGATAAATTAAGTCAATCTTTTGAAGAGTTTCTTTATAAACAAGACCAAGAAACTCGTGAATATTTTAAATTTATTTCAAAATATTATTATGTATTAAAAGGTCATTATAAACATGATACTATTTTTAAAGATTATGATGTTGATAATCGCCAATTTTTTTATACTTCTCAAGGTAATTTATTTAGGTCTCGTGATAAATATTTAACAAAAATCGTTGGTACTGTGAATAAATATAATGATGAAGTGCGTTCTGAAATGAATATTGATGGATTCGATATTCAAAATATTCCGCTTATTAACCCTAATATTGAAGATTTTGCTTCTGTGAAAATGCGTTATCGCGATTTAAAAGATAAAGATTAACAGAAAGTTACATTTTTTTAAGATAAATTGAACAAATTTTCTTTGTAATGTAGAAATAAAAGATGAACCAGTTAAAAGTATTTTTTAAAAAATAATAATTTATTAAAAAAATTAGACTTTGATATAAAACAAATTGTGTCCCAAAAAATGTTATAAAATATTTTTTAAGAATTAAAACATTTTTTTATAGATATGTTTGGGAAACTGTTTCATTTATTATAAATTAGGTATAATTAAAATTATTATGTATAATTAAAATTCAATTTCTTGAATAACACAATATTTTCTATAATAATCTTCCAATACATCATTATAATTATATAATGAAGAAAGTGCTTGTGGTCGTTTTTGTTTAATAAATGATATTGCTTCTTTGGGTGTATAATGATAATTTTTTATTAAATATGCCGCAACCACCGTTGCTGAACGCATTAATCCCCAATAACAATGTACATATACAATACGACCATTATTTACTTCTTCTTCAATAAATTGAACAGATTGAGGTAATAAATCGCGGAATTTTTCAATATTTTCTTGAGTGCGGCTATCTTCAACATTTAATCGAAATCGTGGTTTATTTAAAAAATAAGGATGAAATTCTTCAACTACAGTACAATTTAAAATAGCACCTATATTTTCGCGTTTTAAGAACTCTTCATTATGGGCGGAATTTAAATTACCTAAATAAATATGGTCAATAATGCGGTTGTGATTTGGGATAAGTGATAAAGAATTTGCGATGGATAATGTATTTTTAGATTTTAATATATTAATGGATTTATAAACAAGTGAATTCCACATTTTTTTTAATATGATTTTTATTTATTACTATTATAAAAAGAAATTATTTTTTATTTACTTTTATTTATACTTTTTCTTTTATCTTATTCTTTATATTAAAAAATGAATTTATTTTTTTTATATAAATAATGAACATAAAAAGAATTTTATTATAAATATATAATAAAATGGAAATTGATTTAGATGAATCCTATTTTGAATCTAATTTTTCGTCAGATAAATATGATGCTTTAATAGCATTTTTATCAAATTCAGATGAAAAAATACCAGTATTATATAATAATTGTTATGGTGGATATAGTTTAAGTAACGATGCAAAAAAACTTTATGAAGAATATACTGGTAATAAATATGATGATTGTAAAGTAAGTCGTCATTGTCCATATACAGTAAAAGTATTTGAAGTACTTGGTTCTAAAAAGTTTGGAGATTCATATTCTAATATTAAATGTGAAACCATTCCAATTTATATGGAACATTATTATTCAATACATGAATATGATGGTATGGAAGGTGTTGAACCAAAAAGTGAATGGTTTAAATTTGATATGATTCAATTTGTAGCTAAATCAAATATGAATGATATCCAAAAAATGAAGATTATCAATATGATTATTGACAAAAAGATTAATTATGATTAATTTTTATATAAAGAGTAATGTCTAAAGTGATAAGTTGTATAAATAAAAGATATCGTAAACAAAAATAATAAAAAAAATGATTTTTTATTATTCTATAAATCATAATATATAAAAATAGATTATAAAATAACAATTTAATTATTTATCAAAATGAGTTCTGTTCAATCTCCTCAAGATTTTGTAAAGAGTCTTTCAGATGATGAAAAGAGTGAGTTTTTTGCTCAACTTCTTCAAAAACTGTGGACTTCATCGAAGGTTCAAGGAAATAGTGGTTGGGGACAAAGTTCCACTACAATTTCAGTTGAAGCATGTAAGTCACAGCTTCAACAATCACGAAGTGATTACGTAGACTATTTTAATGGACGAGTTATTAAAGTCAGTTTCAAAGAAACTGGTCTTGATGGCTATCTTTATGATAGAGATATTGGATTTGGTGCGTTTAATCGCGTATTTAATTCAGTAGCGTCAACTTTCATGGCTCAAAAGGAGTAGAAAGTTGCAGCGACTCTAAAAGAGGAGTCGTCAACTTTTATTAAGATTGAAGAAACGATATAAATAGTCAAATAAATGTTAAAAAAAAATTATAATAAAAAAATATAAAAATTAAACGATTTTACTATGTGTAAAATTACCGTGGTCATCATAAAAATTTTCAATACCAATCTTTTTATTATCAATATAAAAAGATTCATACATTATCATTTTTGTAGACCGTGATACTAATGTATATAATCCTTGTTTATTACCTTCTGAATCCTTATAAAAGGTTTCAATATAACCTTTTGTATGAACATATACATACTTTTTTAATTTATTTTCGGTTCTATATATCTTCTCATTTACGATTCTTTTACGAAGTATCATTTGTAATAGAATTTTTATAATTATAATTATATAATTATAAAATAATAATTAAATAAAAATCAATTTTTTGATAAAATAAAGTAACGTCTAAAGCGATAACAAATGATAATAATAGTTATCGTATATAATTTTATAAAAAAATGAAAAAATAAAAAATATAACTTTATAATAATAAAAACATATTATAAACGAAATAATTATTTTTTATATACGAAAATGGAAAATTATACTTTTTCAGATGAACTTTTAATGAACTATTTACAAAATATTCAAAGTTTAATTCAAATGGAAAAAGAAAAATTATTCACAAAAATACATAATCATTCTATTTCTCAAAAAGAAATAGATAATGATATTGATTATATCAAATATTTACAAAAAATGTTTCGTAAAACAAAAAAACAAATAGCGTAAATAAGTAAAAAAAAATTTAAAAGTAAATTTCTATAAAAATCTTTATATAAAAATCTATATTATAAAACCTATTTTATTAAAAAGATGCACATCAAGATTGAAAATCAAGTGCTAATTATTCATTTTCAAGGAAATAAGTCCAAAATGAATACTATTCTTGACCCTATTTCAAATGCTTATGAAGGAGTACTAAACAACCGCGAAGGACATAATTTTCCTTCATCTTATATTCCTAAGAATCATATGTTACATAAATATAAAAATGATTGTACATATGTGATTGGAGTATATAATGGAAAATCAATTGCTCACGAACTTTTACACGCGCGATTTTATATGGATATTTCATATAAAAATCGCATTATACAAGAATGGAATGAATTATCTGCTACTAAGCGTGATTACTTAGTCTTTTTTTTAAAACGATTGGGATATAGTGATGCTGTACTTATTGATGAATATCAAGCATATCGTTATAGTGAAACACCTAATTTTTTTGGTATAAAACTTTAACAAAGTATAAAAAAATAAAAATTTTTGATATAAAGGAAATATAATATATTATAATATAATGTCTAAAGCGAATAATTATAATAATAATTATCGTAACTCAATGAATTAAAAAATTGAAGAAATAAAAAATATCTAATTAAAAAGTAGAATAGAAAAATATAATTCCTATTCAGATCAAAATGGAAAAGATTCTTATTGAACGTATTGATTATATTCGTAAACGACTTGGTCGTATTCAAATTGCTATTACTAAAGAGCAAATTAAACATGATCGCTATATTGAAAATTGTGTGTACAATCCTCAATATATTATTGCTATTTCTGAAATTAAACATAAAATTGAATTATTGAACGAACAGTATGACCGATATATGCGAAAATATAATCGTGCTCAACGTCGTTTAGCTAAAATATAATAAAAATGACATCTTTTGCGATCAATCTTTGCTTACTTTTTGTGAGTCAAAATATACATTATGAAATTATATGTTCAAAACAAGATTCAATATTATTTTTATAAAGCAAACAAAAATTAGAGATTTCAGCACCTGTAAATTTATAACTATTCATTTTATCAATATATTTTTTATATTTTTTATATAATTCATTTTTTTCAATTTTATAAAATGAAGAAACCATATCTAAAATAATATCTTTTGATGCTTTTTTAAATTCAATTTTAATATCAATGCGACCAGGTCTAATAAGTGCTTTATCTAATTTATCAATACAATTGGTAGTCATAATAATAATACGACCAGGTGTTTCAATAATACCATCAATTACATTAAGGATAGTCGAAAGATTTAATGCGTCATTTATTTTATCTTCTTTTTCTGATTGAGTCATCAGTTTATAAACAATTTTTTCAGAAACCGATAATTCTTTTTTGTTTGATTCTCCATCTTTTGATTCTTTTTCATCTTTTTCATCTTTTTTAAGGTTTCTATCAATTACAATATCAGAAATACAATCTATATCTTCAAGTATATAAATTCTTTTATTTAGGTCAAATACAGAACCATTTATTTCAGTTGTATTAAATATATTTTCAAAATCAGTCGCACTTTTAACTTTATTTAGATCAATATAAATAGCACTATATTTTGTTTCTGAAATAAGCGATTTAATAAATGATGTTTTACCGCAACCTGGTGTGCCATATAACATAATTCCAAGATGATATGGGATACCATTTTCTTTATACCATTGTGGATTATTGATAAAAAATTTAATTTCATTGATAATTACATCTTTATTTTCAATAAATAAATGCTTAAAATTTTTATTTGATTTAAATGGTGTTTGTTTACAAACTAATGCTTTTTTTCCATCTTTTACCAAAAATTCTTGATAATTAAAAAAGTATTGCTTATTTCTATTTTTTTCTTCCAATTTAATAAGATATTTTTCATATATTTCATTTATAAATTGTTGTAATTCTTCAATATTTTTTTTATAACTATAAATACATAATTGATGACAAATACATGTATTTGATTCATCTTTTCCAATTTTTTCAATTTTTTTTGTATATTCTAAATTTAATGTACAAAATATATCTTTATCATCATTTATTTCAAAATTATGACTCATGTTAATATTACCAACATAATGTTTATTATTATCTTTTGAAAATGACTCAGTATAACCTGTATAACAGTCAGATTCACGTAAATGTTTTATCTTTATTTTTTTTTCATGTATATGATCAAGCAATGCTAAAAATTTTGTACTATAATTCATTTTAATACCAGCATCAAATGTGCCATATTTAATTGAAACTGGTTCAGCAATAAATTCAATACAATTACATTCCCCATTTAACCATTTCTTAAATATTGATGGTATATTTTTAAAAAATGTAGTAATATCATTAAATTGTATTAATTGTAATTTTCCTACAATATTATAAATCAGTGATGAAATAAATGTAAATACAATGGTTTGAACTAATTTATTATCAGATGATACTAATGTATTTAGATGTGATTGTACAAACATTTTTTTATAAATTTATTTAATTAAAACAAATTATATTTTTAATTACATAAGTAAGATTTTTACTATAATCATATTAAAAATCATTTTTTTTTATTTTTTTATAAATTATTTTTTTTATAATATCATAATCAATATTGTAAAATTGATTAATGTTTTTCAGGGTCAAAATCAATGTTTACAAAAAAATATGCAATTGATTTCATCATATATTTCATATTTTCATCATAAATAAATTTCATATTTATTTCTGTATCGTGTCCTGAATTTGAAGCAACAACTAGAACAAAAGTAATAAAACCATCTTTTATTACAATTTTTGATGAATGTGTTCTTTTTCCTTCCATTGGAAAGATAATAGTACGCTCTTTTTCAACGTTATTCCATACATCATAAAAATCTTTAGCAACAGAATCACCCATATGGTCTCTATATTCACATTCGCATTCAGATTCAGAATCAGAATCACAATCATTTTTTAAATGTTTTTTGGTACAAAAAGTAGCATTTATTTTATATGTAAAATCGGCAAATTCATTTTTGATTTCTGCTACAATATAAAAATAATAATAGCTTTTATATACTTCATTTTCTCTATTTAATTGAGGAATATCGGTATATTTATTACCTTTTTGGTCAATAACATAAACATGTGGATGAATTGTAAAATCCATTTTTTTAAGTACTATTTTTATAATAACTTCTTTATATATATTTTATAATAATATAAAAATCATTTTTTTTTTATTTACGATATATGATTTTAATTATTTAAAATAAATGTATTTAAAGCGGGAAGTTCATTCCCTTAGGAGGGAACGAAGCGGTTTCTTATTTTAGTAGCCTTCACGAATTGCCTTTCCTCTTGGGAAACGAAGTCGTCCATCCGCATCTTCACCGAAATAATATACAGTAAGCATTTTACCAATATATTTGTCTCCATTCTTAAACATTTCTTTTCGTTGAGCATCACTTGCATTTGGGGCACAAGCACAAGTTTTACCATTGGGAAGAATAACATCCCAAATAACAAGTCCACCATTTTCTTCATGGAAACCAATGATTTTAAATTCATTTTCATTAAATTCTTTGTATTTTTGGAGGTACTTACTACGTTTATCAACTTCATAAGCTCCGCTCATATCACGAATCATAATACCTTCATATCCATCGGATACATAAGCGTCATGTTTTGACTTTACATCAGCTGGTTGTTCAGCAACTTCGGTTTCAACGCGGTGTACCATTGTAATATCGCCTTTTTTAAAGAATTTGAAATAAGTATCCATAAAGGCATAACGTTCTTTACAATTCATTTCAAGATGATTGATATTAATACAATCATAAATGTAATAATGGATTTTGTTTGCTTTTTCAATATCCGCGGGTTTCGCGTGTTTTACTGTCATACGAACAAGACCTGAAATTTCATTAAAAGGAATATCATTGGTATATAGTTCTCCATCCCAATAAAAACCGTCCCGCATTTCAGTACTCATTTTTGAGAAAAGTGTTTCAATTTGAACACGAAGAAGGTCAAACTTTTCAAAAGGTTCACCAGTACGTGATTCAAGAACAACTTTACCATCTTTCATATAAGCTAAACAGCGAATTCCATCATACTTTCTTTGAACAAATGCTGGAAAAGTGATTTTAAAAGAACGACTGGAACCAGTTTTTTCATATTTTGAAAAATCAAATTCTTGAGCTAACATTGGGCGAACCATTTTATTAGAAACACTCTTTTTACCACTCTTTTTAGTATCTTCAATTGAAGATGTTAGTGCAGAAGGGTCTTCGGTATAAAGCTCTTTTTCTTTTTTATTTTTAAATTTAGCATTTGCTTCAAGAGTAGCTTGTTCAAGCACACTTCGACTTGCTTTACCTTTTTCAATAAGCGTAACATGGGAAACCATTTTACCATCTTTTTCTCCGTTACGTGTAATGATTTCATAACCATTCCCATTAGGTACAATTTCAATAGTCCAACAATAAAGTTTATTGTTGCTATTGATTTTGTAAAGGGGAGCGTAAGTAGGAATAGTAGACATTTTTAACAAAGCTATAAAATAAAAGATAGTTACTATTTAAGAGAGTAACTCTTTTATATTCTTTTTTTAGATAAATTAAATTTTTATATTTTTTTAATAAATAATAATTACATAAACGTAAAAATAATTTAAAAAAAAATGACCGTTCTATAAATGTGAAATATTATTTTGAATAAGATTAGTACATATAAGCTATAATTAAGCACGTCTTTTTTCTTAGCTTTCACTTTAAAATCTTCTTTTTTTTAAGAATGCTCTCTTTCAACTTTACTGATAATACAGTAACTTACAATCCAAATGTGTCACTTCTATCTCTCTCTGAAAAAGAGATTGGAATGTTCACAAATGCGTCATCTTCTTTTGATAACAAATCAAATGTTGTAAATCAAACGAATGATGACTTTGGTGTATCACAATTTATTTGTGAAAATTGGGGTGTTGGTGTTGGTGGTGGAAGGTAAACAATTTGTTTATTTATATCATCGAGTTGCATATATAGAAATTGTATATATTTATTCAAAAAAAAGAAAAAACAACCCGAAAGGGTAATCATAAAATAAAAATTCGTAAAAAATGGATATAAAAAGAAAATGATAAAATAGAATATTTATAAAATGATAAATTCTTATATCTCAAGTAAATTTTTAAGTAATCAATGTTATTATAGTGAATATTATTTAAATATATACTTAAATATTTCATATTTTGTAATAGGAATATTTATATGCTATTTTTTATATTATTTTTCATTATTTGATATCATATATGATAGAAACAGTTTTTTTAAATTCATTGATAAAATAGTAACAAAATTAATATATATTAAAATGAATATAATAAAAAGTTATAATTATTTATATAAAAGTTATTATGAACCTTATTTTGTAGAAAAAGGTTTTAAAATAGAAAATGTTATAGTATGTGATGATTTATATAATAATAGAACAGGTATTAGAAATAATATGATTACAAATGAGTTAAATCCACACGTTTATAAAAATATAATATATTCAACATTTGATTATAATCAATCTGTTGGAATGCCAAATCATTTTGATATGAATAATGATAACGTATATATTAAAATCGTATACAAATACGATACACAAAGATATATTTTTGTATATAATAATGAAATGGCACGATTGAATATAATTGTACCAATACCATTATATAATGAAAATATAATAGAAGATTTTAAAAAAGATAGTATGAAACCATATTATGAAAAGCATAATAAAGAAGCCTCAATATATTCATTATTCCATATTGATTGTAAAAAGATAAAATCTGTAAAATATAATGGAATTGATGACCCGAATCATATAGATAATTATGAATTATTAAGAAATATAAATAATTATAAAGGTTTATTGAATGATTTTGGATTATTGTATAAATGTAAATTAAAAGTAAAACATTTATTAAGTGGATCTTTATTAGATAATTTTAAAAGTTTAGAAATAGAGTTTGAAGCACCTTATTTTGATGAAGTTACATATGATATTATTCCACATGTAATAAAATTAGATTCTAAAGAAGATTATATAATAAGTGATTATATTAAAAATATTTTAGAAAAAAGAGAATCTAAAACAAATTAAGATAAAAAATAATAACAATATAAAATATTTTTTAAATAAAATATTATTATTTAAAAAAATAAAAAATATTGAATAAATATAGAATAAATATTATTTTATAAATAAAAGTAAAAATGAGTAATGTAAATAGCCAATTTCAAGGATATGAACGTCAAAAAACAGTATATGGTTCAAGTGGTTCATCTGTAAAAAGTTATGTAGGTCACGGTGTATTAGGGAGCTATGATAATTTAACTCTTAAAACTCCATGCAAAAATGGTTGGCAAAAGCCTCCGTGTGATGCTGGTTTAAAGAGTAATTATCAATGGATTCCTCAAGGTACTCCATTACCATTAAAAAATGAAATGATTTATAGCCAATTACCTGAAGATAGTATGTTTATCTTTGCTCGTTCAAAAGCTTCATTACAATGCTGTCCTTCAACCTATTCAACGGATAAAGGTTGTATATGTCCAAGTGATATGAATATGTTAAATAAACGTGGTAATAATAAAACATATGAAAATTATAATTTTTAATTAGAACACAACTTTTAGTTAACATTTTTTACGAAGTAAAAAATGCCAATTCTAGAATAGAATTGGATTTCAATTTTTAATTAAGATTTTTATGAAGTAAAAATGCCAATTTTTAATTAAAAATATTATTTGTTAACAAAAAATAATTTGTTAAGAGATTATAGTGTACTATATAAATGAAAAAAGAGAGTAAACATTATTTAAAAAAAATGAAATTTATAAATAAATTATATATACAAAAATTATTAAAATGTAATTATACTGATTGTATATTATATGATATTAATAAAAATGGTAAATTACTAAATACTAATAAATTATATTTAGTAAATTATTTACAATTGTTAAATGTAATAAATAATATTCAATCATATGCTTATATAAGATTTCCACTATTATATGGTCGTAATGAAAAAGATATATTAGATCGACTAATTATATTAAATCAATGTGCTCAAGAGCGCATTGTATTTTATGTTGCAAATTATTCATTTAAAACAAATATATCAAAAAGCAAATATGAAGATATTTATCAAAAAAATAAAATTGTTGATTTAGTTTTTTTAAAACATAGTAATATTGATAATTTTGTAAAAGGCTATTTTTATATTCAATGTGAAAAAGGTGTTATTCAAGATTTTAAAATAAATCCAAAAAATATTGAAGAAAGAATGTCATATTATTATTTTGTTCAATCATTAATGACATATGATTCACCAAAAGATGATATTATAAGCGTTCAATTATTTTTTGGATTTTATATCTATTTAATTCGAACAGAGTTAATAGAAAAGTATAATATCGATATTAAAGATACAAATATAATATCGAATTATGAAAAGTTATATATGTTGTTAGATAAATTGGGGTATGTTAAAAAGTTTTATAAAAGTATTTATCCAAAAATAAAGCGTAATGCTTTAAAAGTAGAAAAGAAGATTACAACACATCCAAAATATATAGAATTATTAAAATATTTTCATTCTTATAAACCATTTGAAGATAAAGTATTATTTGATATACAAGATATTGATATAAATCGTTTAATCGATGTTCACGTAGGGGAACATTGGAATAAAAAGTGGATAAAAGCCCAATTTAAAATAATTCAAGAAAATAAGAATTTCGGAATACGTATATAAAAAGTAAATATAAAAGTAAATATAAATAAATAAACGTAAATAAGTATATATAAAATATATTATTCATAAAAAAAATGATGGAATAAAAAGTATATAATTATGTTTGTATTATTATGAATATATATGATCACAATGGCGGCTAACGAAGACCGTCTTAGTGGTCATCGGGACTTTACAACAGGTGCTAACCCGACACCTGAAGAACGAGAAGAGGCACACAATAATGTATATCTTTTTGGACAAGAATGGATGAGCAATCATCAAAACCCTGCAAAGGCTGCATCACCAACAATGCTTCAGCGTCAACTTGCTGCATCATCTGATGAGAATGGCCTCCTTCGTATGCCTTCAGTACACGATAATGGTGCGCGAGTTGATTTCGCATCCTTCAACAATCCTGATGGGACTTATACTGTTCGGGTGATACCAGTTTTTGATTGGTAAGCCTGATAGTGAGTTTCTGTTGGAGGAGTATGAATATAAAAAGTATAAAAAGAAGATATATCCCAAAAAAAAAAGAAAAAACCTCGTATGAGGCAATCATAAAAATAAAATAAAATTAAATTAAATAAAAATAAACAATATTTTTAATATAAATATAAAATAGTAATTTATTTTATATTTTATAAAAAAAATAATAAAAATGTTTGATGTAAATGCTTTGATAGGATTAATTATTATAGTAGGTGTTATATTATTATGTTATACACATATTGAACATTTAACAAATGAAGTAACATATGTGAAATCAAGTATAGATAATCGTGAATATTTAGTGCGAAATGCTCCAAATAAAGAGGAAGCAGCAAATATATTATCAAAAATTCGTACTTCGTTATTATTATTAATCGATCATATGAATAAAAAATATGTAGAAGGAAGTGAATATAAGGAAGAAAGTGATAATGACAAAAAAACGGAAACATCTATACGAGAAGCGGTAAAACGATTAGTAAAGAAATTTAATCCAGATAATATTAGTGAATCTGGGGCAAGTAATAAATATACATCTTATTCAGTAAATAAAGGTGAAAAAATAATTTTTTGTTTGCGACAAAAAGATGAAGCACAATCTTTTGTAGATTTAAATGTAATCAAATTTGTAGCAATTCACGAATTAGCACATATTATGACAAAATCAATTGGTCATGAACCCGAATTTTGGAATAATTTTAAAATATTATTACAAGAAGCAACTGCTTTAGAAATTTATAGTAAAGAAGATTATAGTAAAAATCCAAAACCATATTGTGGAATCACTGTAAGTGATAGTCCATTATATAATATGACCAGTACCTAATGCTAACTTCTGCGAAGTTAGTATTACGGTGCAGGAAAATTTATTTTATTCAAAAGAATGTTTTGAAAAGAATTGTATAAAAGATTATAATTATGAAAAGATTATAATTATGAAAAGTATTTTATTATAAATAAAGAAAATAAAAAGAAGAAAAGTAAAATATAATAAAAAATTTATTATAAAATAATAGTATTCTATTATTTTTTAAAAAAATAAAATGTGTGATTTATATTTTGAAGATCCTATTTTTTATGTGGAATATGTTTCAAAATTTAATAAAAATAAAAATATGATATATATTTTTGTAGGTAATGTTCAAGATAAAATAGAGCAAATATTAAAAAAGTTAGAAAATCCACGTGAAACAGTAAAAAGTGATGAATTAACATTATTAAAGAATGAATATAAGAATGATTTTTCTTATTGGAAAGAGTTACGAACAAGTAAGAAAGATTTTAAATTTATAAATTCATATATAATGTATGATGATACATTAAATGAATTAAAACGCAAGATTTTTGTAAATTGTAGTAAAGCAACAGATATATCTGGCAATGAACATTATTTATTACCTCAAAATATGGAATTATGGGTAGTAGATAATAATAATAAATCTCATATAATGGGATATAAATATAAAAATATGATACCGCATATAGATGAAGATGTGGAATTAGGTAAAGAATATTCATATGATATGTATAGTGAGAATGCTTATATAAATATGGAAAAAAGTAATAAACGTATTATAGAAAGTTCTGATAATTATACATTATTATATGATTTATTAAAAAATATAAAATTAAAAAATAATATTTATAAAATATATTTAAGTGATGCTTATGATGAATATAAGGAATTATTGAAAAATAGTACTTATAGTAAATATGATAAAAATGATTTAAAAAATAAATATTTAAAAAATTATTTTCCAGTAGCTATATATGATATGGATATAAAAAAAATGAAAAGCACATATTTATTAGCCAAAGATGATAGTACTTATAATGATTTTATAGTAGATAATTTATTTAATTATGAAATAGATAAATCATTATTTGAATCGTGTTATTTTAACAATTTTGTATTGAATGTAAATAATATAGAATCGATAAAAGGTGATGAATCAAATATTTTTATGGGTGGTGGTTTAAAAATAAAAATAAATAAAAAAAATAAATCTTTAAAAAATGTGAATAGTACAAAAGAAAATAAGAATGGAAATAATAATGAAAATAAGAATGGAAATAAGAATGGAAATAATAATAATAAAAATGAAAATAAAAAACCAATAAAAGAAGAAAATGATTATGATTTTGTAGATTTATATCAAATATTTGAATATTTGCGTTCAAAAAAGATTGGTAAAAAAATACCATTTATAAAGTATAATGATATTGGATTTTCGAATCCTTTTATATTAATAAGTAAAGATTCAGTTGATAAGAATTTAGTAAACAAACAATTATTATTATCACAATGGTCTGACCCATATAATCAAGGTAAAAAGTTTAATGGATTACAGGTAAAACGTTATATAAAAGATTTAATATCGAAAGATGGTGTAAATATCCCATTATTTAGTACATTACAATTACATAAATATGGACGTATTCATATGAGTGTAGCATTTAAATCGGAACATAAGGCACATTTTCGTGAAATACATGATTGTATTCAAAATTGTGGTGAATTTATAGATGATCTGAATAAAAATATAATTGATTATCGTATAAGTCGTTCTATAGATATAAATAAAAAGATAATAAAACCAACATCTACTTTAGATAAAAATAATGGAATATTATTAAGTCCAAATTGTACAATTGCTTATATGAATTATTTTATTGAATATAAGAATGGTGAAAAGATAGATTTAAAGGATTTATATGAATTTTGTAAGCTTTTTCCAACATTTATTTCATTAAATCCAAATAAGAAAGCTGGATTAAATAGTATTCAAATCAGATATAATCGAGTAAGTGGTTTTGCGAATTTAGATGAAATTATGGAAAAGATATATAATTTGAAGGAAAAAAATATTAAGGATGGTTTAATCATTAAATTTTTAGAAAAAGAGTTTGGTAAAAGTACGGAAGAATGTAAAAAATATTTATTAGAATATAAAAAGAAATATGGTCATATTCAATCATCTTCAGAAGATAGTACAAATAAATTAGGTTTTATTATACAAATTACAAAAAATAATATTACGATTCGTGGTGTACGAAACATGAGACATATATATGATACATATCGATTTATGTGTTTATTCATGAGTTTATATTTAAATAAAGATCTTTTAAAAAATAATCCAATATTTAAACGTTTACTCTTTTCGCGTGACCCAAATGCTACTGAAAATGCAACATTACAATTCCAAGGTTTAACGGAAGTAACCCAAAATTTCACATTTGAAGATTTAGATTTAAATATAAATATTGGTGATCAAGTAACATTAGATGTAGGAATTGGAGAAATATTAAATACAACAGAAAGTAAAGAAAAGAATGAAAGTGATGTAATGAATTCGTTAACTTCATATGATTCGGAAAGTGGTAGTTTACAATTAAAGGTTGGAAATCGTATATTAGCAGGAAATGAGGAGATTAGTACAGATGTACAATTAAGTTGTGATGATGCTATACCTGAATTAGATACGTGTGAAGATTTTTGTAATGATGCGAAATATTTTATTCGTCAATTACAACGTCATGACAAAAAGCTATTTTTTGATAAACGTGAAAAATTAAAGGGTAAAGTCAAATATGAAAAATATACGAAATATAGTAAATCTTGTCAAAAGATTCGCCAACCTGTTGTATTATCATATAATCCTGAAGATGGTTTATCTATAGATACTCATATGGAAATTAAACGTGATTCATATACTTATGCTATTAAGTATGGTTCTAATCCTGAACGTCCTAATTGGTATATATGTCCTGAAGTTTGGTGTGCTCAATGTCGTATTCCTATACCAATGAAAGATATTGACCAATCTTCAATTCGAAAAAGAAAGACTGCTGAAAGTGGTGGTACGTGTATTATTGGTGTATGTCCTTTTAGTATAGATTCTCCAAAAGGTCCTCATCAAGTATTTATAAGAGGAAATCAGCATCCATATCCGGGTTTCCAAGATACGAAAACAGAAGATGGATTTTGTTTACCATGTTGTTTCGGTAAACGTCAGGATGATCCAAAATATAGTTCATATAAAACATATCAAAAATGTTTAGGATTAGATGTAAATGAAGGAAATGAAGAAGAAAATATTATTTATGTATTAGGTAAAGCAATACCATTAGATAAAAATCGTTTTGGTATATTAAATCCTCATATGGAAATGGTATTAAATAGTAATATACCAACGGGATATTTGGTTTATCAAAAAGGTTATTTACGAAGAGGTATAAAACATGAGAATCATAATTCATTTTTATCGGCAATTGCAAATATATTTTCGTGTGACCAAGAAAATGTACGAAGTGTAGATGATATAAAGGAGTATATAGTAAATAAAATTGATGAAAAGTTATTTAGAAGTTTATATGGAGGTAATTTAATGAATGTTTTTTATGACCCTCATAAAAATATAACTCCATTACAAAATTATAAAAATTATATATTATCAAAAAATATTGATATTGACCATACTTATTTATGGGATTTAATACAAAGACCTCGTATAATATCTGAATATGGATTAAATTTATTTATATTTGAAGATAATATGTTATGTCCAGTAGGTGAGCATGTAAATGAATTTTATGATAAATCAAAGAAAACAATTATATTAGCAAAATATAAACAATATTATGAACCCATCTATTATTTGGAAGGAAATGGTAAACAAGCTTTAATACAATGTGTGTTTGATAATAATACAAAAGAAATACAAAAATTATTTGAAATAGCATATGATGGATGTAAACCTTATAATAAAGTAGATTGGAAATCAGTTGTATTTAATTCATTTATCTTAAATAAAAAAAATATTCAAAAAGAGTCAATTATAATTGATTATGGTATATCATTAAATGAAACATTAAAAGAGTTATTAACAGCAATTAAAATAAATAAAAAATTAGATAAAACATATATGCCAAAAATACAATATATGGATATGTCAAATAAAGTGATTGGATTATTATTAGAAAATGGATTATTTATACCTGTATCTCCATCAAAATTAATTGTAGATATTGATAAATTAGATTATAGAATTATTGAGGATTATAGTGATATTTTATTATTAAATATAGATAAAACAATGAAATATATGAATGAAATAAGTAAAGTAACAAAAATTCCTATTAAACCAGTTGGTTACATAAGTGATAATAAAGATGAATATATAATAGGTATAGTAACGGAGAAAGATAGAATTATATGTGTAGAACGAATAAAGAATAATGGATTTATGAAAGGATTAAAACGTATGGATAAAAAATTCTATAGTGATATAGATATCTTTATTCATAATAATATAAAGTTAGTAGATGAACGAATTATATTTATGAATAAACGAAAATATGAAGATGAAACATATACTCGTATACGTTTTGAAATATCAAGATATTTACAAGAAGATATGAATAGTCGTAATAAAATATATGAAATTATTAATAGTGATGAAAAAGATATAAATAAACGACGTATACAAATAAATTCTATTATTGCACCAATATTTAATAAAATTGTATCTATTGTACCAAATAATATTGATTATGATTTTTATGAAAAACCAAATCAACGTATGCCCTGTAGATTACGAAGTATATTAAAAAATAAATCAAAAGAAAATAAATCAAAAGAAAATAAATCAAAAGAAAATAAAGAAAATAATATAAATAATAATTCTGAAATTATTTTTAGTTGTGATGAAGACCCTCATTGTGTATCTATAAGTAATGGTTGTAAATTACATATGAATGAATATAATTTAATTGATACAAAAAAGAAAAATATCAATATTTATTTACCAATGTTAGTAGAAGAAATAGTACGATTCTTATTAAAACGTAATGAAATTTTAGATGATAAAATTCCAAGTATTATTAATAAAGAACATATTATAGAAAATCCACGTAAATATTATATTATTCATACAACAAATCCTGAAGAAATTGTAAAAAAAATAGATAATATATTCTTAGATAAAGAAGGTTTATATTTAGATAAACGACCATTATTTGATACAATTACAACAAGTGATTATGTATTACCACAAGGTAAATATACATTAGTAAATAGTAGCAAATTATTAAATAATATGAATGAAATACCAGAAATATGGAGTAAATTATTAGGATATAATTTTATATTAATATTACATCATAGTGGAACCAAAATATTATTTAATATCTTTGATTTATTAATCGATGAATTGAAGAGTAAAAATAATTCAAATTATATAAATAATATGAATTCATTAGATGTGCGAAAAGTAAAAGAAATGATGATAGAATTTATGGAAAATCCAGTAAATCATTTATTAATTAAAAAAATAATCTATAAAATCAAAGATAATTTAGATATTGAAATAAATAATTCAAATATAGATTCAAATTTAAATTCTAATTCAAATTCTAATTCGAATAAATCATCTTCAAAATTAGATGTTCAAAAAATGTATATGGTAAATATATATAAAAAACTTGAACCTAAAATATTTAGAAATGTAAATGATTTCACATCCTTAAAACATAAGATTTTAAGTGATGAATATGAAGGTAATGATTTAGATATTGGTATTTTAGCTCATATTTTTAAAATAAACTTTTTAATACTTAATAAAAAACGTAAAGATGCTTCAAATAAAGCATTATTATATGGTAATGAAAGCACTGATTTTTATACAGATTATGTAATGTTATTACGTAATAATAACATAGATAATTTTAAATATCAATGGTTCCAATTAAAGAATAAAGGTTTAGTACATAAATTAAAGGATTATCATGAAAAGTTTATAAGAGAAATTATTGAAAAAGTTTAATTTTAATTTTACTCATTATTTGATTTCCAAAAAAATGAAGGTAATTCAAGTATATTTTTTAATATATCTGTTTCATTCTTCTCTTCTTCTATTTCTTTTTTTATAAGTGTTGTTAATATTTTATCAAAAGTATAAATATTTTTTTTTAATTCAATAATTTCTAATAATTCATACATTTTATTTGGAATATATATTTCAAAATCTTCATAATTCACTTTTTTACATGGAAAAATTTGATTTAATAAAACAAATTTTAAATGATATGTTTCTTTTTCTTTTAATAAATCTTTATATTTTTTACATTGATTGACATACAATGGTGATAAAAAATATAAAGAATCATTTCCATTATGAATAAAATATATAAATGCTTTTACTTGAATTTTATTTATAAAAGATGATGAAATAACACACAAATATTGTGAAGTAAAATCAATATGAAAACCATCATTTATAAGTTCTTTACTAAATTCTTGAAAATCTCTATACATCATAATTAATTCAATTTGATGATAAAATATATGTAATCCTTGAAATAAATGGTAACCAAGTAATGTATTATAAAAAATAGAATAATCAATATTATGAAAAATAAAGAAGTCATGTAAATATTTTAATAAGTATTTTTGACTCATTAACTCTTTTTCATTTATTTGTGAAAGTAAATTATTTTTAATCATAATATTTTCATTTGAAATGTGATGATAAACATTATTTAATGTATAATGATATGAATCACTTATCATTTTTAAAAAATAAAATCTTTTACTAAAAAATAATTAGTAAAAAATAAATAGATTATAACGAATTAAATAAAAAATAAGATTATTTATGAATAAAAAAATAGAAGTTAAAAATAAAGAAGGATTTAATTAAAAATAAAAAAATGTTTCAACAAAATAAAAGCAATCATTTTGAATCTTTAGAAAATAATAATCAAAAAATATTTGATAGTAGATTTCAAAATATACATAATTCTGGACGAAATGTAATTCACGAAAATATTCCTCAAAATAGTCGGAATAATCGTAAATTAGAAGATAACGGAATGAATGGAAATTTTGGGAATAATGGTCTTGGTTATGGTACTTATATTAATTTTCAAGAAGATATTCAAACACGAAAAGATAAAAATCAAGTAATATATAATAAAGAATCACCTTATGCTTCACAATTTGAAACCCATTTTAATCATCATTTTAATAATGATATACGAAAAGGAATAAATAGTGCTCCTACAACACCTTTAAATCCGACAATTAACAATAATAACCAATCTCATCTTTCAAATTATATGTTTGAACATAATATGCATTATAATTATGATGCAACTCGTAATTTAGGAATAGGTATTCCAACAAATTCAAATCAAAATTATGATAGAAATGGTGATAGCAATGGTATGGGTCAACGACGAAGATGTGCAGGTGTTGTACAAAGTAATATTCAAAATAATTCTTATGCTTTTCAAAATTTTGAAACATTAAATAAGATTGCTGAAAAAGAGGAAGAAATAAATCGATATATGGAACGAAATCCAGTAAATACCAGACGTGATGAAATGGAAAAAAATCGGTTATCAGATAAAAAAAATTTTATGAATCTACAAGGAGGTGCAATGAATCAAAATCATAATTTTAATGATTTAAAACCAGAATATACACGGAAAAATGAAAATCATTCAATTCAAACAAATTATATCCCAAATGGGCGAACTATGGCTATTCCTCATAATTTATTTTAGAAAAATATTTATATAATATATTTATTTTTATAAAATTATATTTTTTAAGTTATATTTTTTATAAAAATATCTTTATAGAATAGGATAATCATATATTTTTTAAAATGTCTGAAGAAAAAGAAAAAAAAGAACAATTATTTAAAAATATTCCACCTAAAGAATTTGTGGAAGATATATTAAAATTATTTATTCCAAATGGTTTTCATGATTCATATTATCAATTTTCAAGAAAAATGATTACTGAAAAAAATGTAATTGAAAAATTAAATTTATTAATGCCTCAATTAAAAGAGTATTATATGAATTGTAAACATAAAAAATATTTAGAAAATTTAGATTCAAAAAAATGTGTAACAATATTACGTCAATTATTAAGATTATATGAATATCGAGTAGTTTCTATGGAAAAATATCATAATGGACAAAAGTTTTTATTATATAAAATAGAAAAAATAGAAGTTGAAAAAGATATTCATCAAAAAAAATTAATTGTAGAATTTGATTAAAAAAATCATAACAAATATCTTATTAAATTATAGTATAATTTAATAATTATAAAAATAAAAAAATGTTTAATCCATTTAATAAACATATGAATCAAGATAAACAAAATAAAAAAATAAATAATTCTTCTTCATCATTTTCAGATTTTTCATTAAACTTAGAAGGAAAAAAAAATAATTTTACTTTAAATAATTCAAATAAAAAAAATAATTCAAATAAAAAAAATAATATTTTACCTCAAAATATTCCAGTAAATGTAGCTCAAAATATTCCAGTAAATGTAGCTCAGAATATGCCTGTAAATGAAGGCCAAAATATGCCTGTAAATGTAGCTCAGAATATGCCTGTAAATGTAGCTCAGAATATTCCAGTAAATGAAGCTCAGAATATGCCTGTAAATGAATCAGTTATTGAAAAACAAAATTTAATAGTAAATTTAAATAATTTAAAAGGAAATTATAGTGATAAACATCATTATTTTATTGGTTCTGTAATTGGTAGAGAAAATATTAAACCATTACAAAATATTCAAAGAATATTAAAAAACCAAATGTTTCAAAATGTACGTTGGAATCTTCCATTTCACGCTCGTTATATTTATTTAGGGTATTTAGATTCTTCTGTAGCACATGAGATTATGAATAAAATATTCAATCCATTATGTTTAGCAATTTCTGAAAAATATAAAAAATTCCATTGTAAATATGAAAAAGTATTATATAGAAATAAACCTCCTCGCGACCGTGGTAATAAAATAATTTCACTTCAATTTAAAGATGAAAAAGATAAAATAAATAAAGTATTAATACCTTATTTAAAAAAAGAAGGATTAAAGAAATTATATAATGTTGAATCAAAAATGGAAAAACCTCATATTGATTTATTATATTTAAATTGTGAAGATGCTATTTATAAACAAATTGCTTCTCAATCTCCTAAAATACGTTTCCCGCCTCAAGGTTTTGAAATTGACCATTTATGTTTAATTAAAGGAACACCTTATGCTAAGAAATTTGGTATTCCTTCTAAATATGACCGTTTAAATATTGAAGTTGTTCGTGATTATTATTATCCATTACGTGGTGAAGAATAATATGTTTATTATGAATAAATTGCTTCTTGTTCAATAGTAGTCCATTCATCCATAATATGATGAATAATATCTTCATTTAATTCATATTTTTTATTTTTAATATTTTGAACAAAATGTTCAAAATTTTCTATTTTGTTTAAAAGTTTATTTTGTAAATAAATCTTTTTATATAAATAATAAATAGTTAATGAAAATAATGCAATTAATAATAAAAAGATGAGTATAAAAACTTTTTTATGTATAAACATTTTTATCTTATTTTTAAGAAATATAATTCTATTTATAAGTTACATTTTATATAAAATATTTTTATATAAAAATTTATTTTTAATATAAAGGTTTATTATACATATAAAATAGTTCTATAAAAATGGAAAATTTAAAAGAAAATATGAAAAATCAATCTATATTAATTTTTGGTGGTTCTGGTTCTTTAGGAAATGCACTTATTCAACGTTATTTAAACCATAATCAATTATATATTGTTTCTCGCGATGAATCAAAACATTGGAAAATGGGAATTGAATATAATAATCATAAAAATCTAAACTTTATTATTGGAGATATTCGCAATAAAGAAAAAGTAAAACAAACATTACTTCGTGTAAATCCACATATTGTTATTATTGCAGCTGCAATGAAACATATTGATAAATGTGAATATGAAATAAATGAATCAATCGAAACAAATATGAATGGTACTAAAAATATTTTAGATTCTATTGAAAATGATTTGATTTATTTAACAAATTTAAAATCTGTTTGTTTTATAAGTACTGATAAAGCGTGTTCTCCAGTAAATGTTTATGGAATGTGTAAAGCCATTTCTGAAGGATTAATGATTGAAAAATCTCGATATATAAATAAAATAAAGTTTGTAACTGTTCGTTATGGAAATGTGCTAAATTCAAATGGAAGTATAATACCCATGTTACATAAAATTGGTCAAAGTAATGATATCAAAGAATTTAAATTAACAGATAGACGTATGACACGGTTTGTTATGACATTAGACCAAAGTATTGATTTAATAGAACACGCTTTACTTTATGCACAAAGTGGAACGATTGTGATTCCAAAATTAATTTCATTAAATGTTAAAGATTTATTGGAAATATTTAGTGAGCTATATAATAAACCAATTGTAATATCAGGATTACGTGCTGGAGAAAAGTTATTAGAATCACTTATTAATGAAACACAATCATATCGTTTAGAATTTGGACCTTCAGGATATATGTATATTCAACCAAGTTATAAAAATTATTTTAATAATTCACACGTTCGTGATTATAATAGTACAATCAATCCACTAACAAAAGAAGAGTTAAAAAGTTATTTAACGAATCTTAAACTTATTTAATAAAAATAATTATTAAAAATAAAAAATAATTATTAAAAATAAAAAATAATTATTAAAAATAATTAATATAAAAGAAAATGAAGATTAAATATTAAAAAAAATTTAATATTTAACTTTAGAAAAAATGGTTAAAAAAATATTAATCTTTGGTTCAAATGGTATGCTTGGTACTTATATGTATAATACTTTAAAGCATATGAAAGATGCTCAAATCATTCCATTGAAACGTTGCGATTATAATATTGATACATTATCATATCGTTCATTGTCATTATTTTTACATAAATATGTTTCAACAACTGATTATGATGCATTTATTATAGTCAATTGTGCTGGATTAATACCTCAACGACTTGAACGTGTTGAACAAAGTGAAAATATGAAATCATACTTTAAAATAAATTCATTATTTCCAAATTTGTTAAGTGCATATATTCAAAATGCAAATGAAGAGTCGTTTGAAAATTATTTAAGTTACAATAAAAAATTAAAAAGTTATCATTTCATACATATTACTACAGATTGTGTATTTAATGGTATTATTAATAAAAGTTATGATGAAAATGATGAATATAATCCATTATATTTAGAAAATAATATATATGGTACTACAAAACATTTAGGAGAATTATGTAATTCAGAAATGGTAAACGAAATAGATTGTGTAACAATTATAAGAACATCTATTATTGGTGAAGAGTTATATAATAAAGCTTCTTTCATTGAATTTTTGAAAAAAAATGCAAATGGGAATGTTCAAGGATATGATAATCATTATTGGAATGGTGTTACAACATTACAATTATCTAAAATAGTAAAAAAAATGATTGAAAATAATGCTTATTATAGTGGAATTCGTCATTTTTATTCACCCAAAATATATTCAAAATATGAAATGTTAAATATGATAAATACTATATTTCATTTAAATGTAACTATTGAAAAGATAAATCATAAAAATAGTTTAAATAAATCATTAAAATCAATATTTAACACTTGTGAAAGTTATAAAATACCTGATTTAGAAGTTCAAATAAAAGAATTATATAATAGTACTTTATTTGACACTTCTATTCATATAAATGTTGATAAAGATAAAATGATAGTATATCCATTTCCATATTTAATGATTGATGAAATATTAAATGTAGATTTTGCAAAATCAATACAAGAAGAAATATTAAATATAAAAGATGATGAATGGGATAGATATGATAATCCATTTGAACAAAAGTATACATTACGAAATAAAAATAATTTTCCGCGTTATACAGCAAAATTATTTGAAATACTTGAATCAGACCAATTTATAGATACTATATCAAAAATAGTTGGCATAAAATTATTTAAAGATGAATATAGACATTTTTGGGGAGTACATAAATATAAAGATAATGATTATTTGGATATACATGTTGATGCAGGAATACATCCAAAAAATAAGATGAAAAAACAAGTAACATTGGGAATATATTTAAGTAAAGATATTAATGAAATGCATAATGGACAATTGGAATTATGGAGTGGGGATAATGCGGTACATCATAATGCGAAAATATTTAAAAAATGTGTATCGATAGCACCGTTATTTAATAGACTAATATTATTTGAATGTAATGATTATTCTTGGCACGGTAATCCAAATCCTGTAATATGTAAAAATGACGAACGTCGTATATTTTTAACATTATCTTATTTAAGTGAAGAGTATAAATATGGGAAGTATTTAAATAATAGAGAAAAAGCATTTTTTGTACCACGACCCGAAGACCCATATAATGAAGAAAAAGATAAATTGCGATATTTAAGAGCTGACCCTGAAAAATATGCTTCTGTTTATAACTGTGGAAAAAATAATTAAAATAATTGTTTTCCGAACATTGTTTCAAATCATTTTTTATAAAGAGTTGATTCAATTATTGAAAATAAATATTTTATGATATTATTATTGAAACAATGTTCGGAACACATATTTGTTAACAAATAATTATTTTATTAACAAATTAAATAAAAGAATATTTCCAATATAAAGGGAAGTTCATAAGAAACCGTAGGTTTCTTATACAGTAGGTTTCTTATAAATGAGTGATTTTAAAAGCAAAGTAATAGTAACAATAACAGGAATTCGTCCTGATTTTATTCGTATGGCTGAAATTTTTAGAAAGCTTGATGAAAATTTTACTCATATATTAGTTCATACAGGACAGCATTATGATAAATTATTAAGTGACGTTTTTTTTGAAGAACTTAATATACGATCGCCAAATTATGTACTTAATACAGGTTCTGAATCAAGCAATCATTTTGAGCAATTAGCATATTTATCAAAAGAAATTCCACGTTTATTTGAACGCGAAGATATTCAACCAGATTTAATATTATTTTTGGGAGATTCAAATAGTGCAGGAGTAGCATTTCCATTAAAGAAAGAAGGATATAAAATAGGTCATATTGAAGCAGGAATGCGTTCATTTGATAAACGAATGTTGGAAGAAATAAATCGAACAGTATGTGACCATTGTAGTGATATATTATTTGTATATCACGATGAATATAAGCGATTTTTAGAAAATGAAAATATAAAAAAAAATGTATATGTTGTTGGAAATACAATTGTTGAAGTAGCAAATAAAGTAAAAGCTGATATTATGAATGTACCTAAAAAGAAAGATATGGTACTTATTGATATACATCGTCCTGAAAATTTTAAATATGAAGGTCGTCTTAGAAATATAATTAAGTATGGTAATTATATACATAAAAAATATCATATATCTGTAAAAATGCTTTATTTTAAACGTTTAGAAGATGCCTTAAAGCAATATAATATTGATTTGGAAAATATTGAAATGATACCCTTAATGTCTTATAAAAAATATTTAAATACAATTTATCATTGTAAATTTATTATTTCGGATAGTGGAACAGGTCAAGAAGAACCAGCATTATTTGATACACGTGTTTTAGTACCACGTGATTTTACAGAGCGTCCACAAAGTTATGAAGGAAATTGTTCAAAATATTTAAATGTAAATACTTTTGATATAAATGTAATAGAAGAATCTTTAAATTGGGTAGAAAATGAAAATATACAAATGGATTTAAGTTGGTTGGGAACTGGTAATACAAGTGAATTCGTAATGAATGGTATTAAGGAGTTTTTAGGTTAAATTAAAGTTTTTCCATATCAAGGTCAGAATCACTTTCTGAATCAGAATAATTTTTATCTTTATCTTTCTTCTCTTTTTTATTTTTTTTATCTTTTTTCTTTTTTTTATTTGATAAATCAAAGATTGATTCATCTTTATTCTCTTGTATATTATTTACTGGAATTACATATTTTATATCATGATCTTTTTTGTTTGAGCAATCTACTAAATTTTTAGATGGAATTTTTATCATAATATCAGAGCGAATACCTTGATTGAAATAAAAATCTTCAACTAACTTTCCACTTTGATCCCACGATTTATAAGGTCCGTGTAATTTTCCATTTTCAAAAACCATAGATTTCATTTTTTTACCAGATATATCATTCCAAAATTCACAAGTGCCGTGTAAAAGTCCGTCTTTATAATTTGTGCATTCATAATGAATTCCGTTAAGATAGAAACGTTCATATAAACCATCCATTTTTCCATTTATATAATTCACACGTTCAATCACTTTATTTCCAGTTTTATAAATAAAAGTTCCATTTTTAACATATTCTTCTTTTGTAATAATGCGATTACAAGTAAGACATTCAATATGATGAATTGAATCAACTGTTTGAATATAATTATTCCAATCATTTAATGAAAAAGTATGTGTTTCATTTATATTTTTCTTTTTATTATAACATTCAAAAGAAATAGTTTCTTCAGCTTCTTCTGAGAAAGAAGTATTATTTTCGCTATCACTAAGATATAAGCTATTTACACTGTTGGTACTGTGTAGAGGTTTAATTTTAATAATGTTATCAAGAGAAGAAATAATATCAGATTCCATTTTTTTTATGAATCGAATTTTAATAATTATAATGATAGCATAAAAATAAATAAAGTATAAAAGAGAAAAATCATTTTTTTTCATTTGTTAAAAAAATAAATTTTTTAACAATATGTAAAACATTATTTTCTTTATACACAATTTTACTATTTTTATTATGCTCCATAAGCACTCTATTTTTAGCTACTAAAGTTCCAAAATCACATTTTAAATGTTGGTCATCCGACCCAGAAGTATGATATTGATGAATACCAAAAGCACTATTTGAATCAATTGTTTCAATATGATATATATTTTTAATACGGTTTACAAAATCATCATCGTCAAACCATAAACCATCTTTAAATGCTAAATCAAAACCACCTATTTTTTCAAAAGCTTCTTTCGAAATAGCGGTTAAAAAATGTAAATTGCGTTTATTATATTGAATATGATTATACCAACCATTCCATTCATAAATTACATTTTTCCGATAAAATATATTATATTTATTACAAGAACGTTTTTCAAAAATTCCGCAATGAAGCCAATGATTATAAGCGTTTTGGGGGTCATAACAACGTAATTCGGGATATTGAGTTATATAATAATTATAATCAAAATCATACTCTTTATAATCTATTTTTTGAACAAAATTTTCGTATAGATTATTATTTTCTAAATCAATTAATTGCGTATTGTGATTGAATGAAGGGGATGAAAAAACAGGAAAAGAGTAATAAATATAAGGTTTACAATGTTGAATATAATAATCAAATAAATCGGAACAATGATATATTTCAGGATTTTGGATAAAAAAGATGGATTTTGAAGCAAATGTAAAAGCTAAATTATATGGAACAACTGGATTTATCCAATCTTTTTCTAAAATTTTAATATATATAATTTTATATGAAAATTGATTTATATAAGTTGATAAATCCTGTTCTTCTTCACTTTTATCATCCACAATAATTACTTCAAAATCGTATTTACTATTTTTTGCATATAAATCTTCAAATCGTTTTAATGAAACAATAGTTTGTTCTAATCTATTGTGATAAGCCATGATGATAGAAAATGAGCTCATTTTTATTTAATATATCTTTTATTAAAAGATATATTAAAAATCTTATTTTGTAACGAAAAATAATTTATATATATAAAATAAAAAATGAAAATAAATTTATTTATTTTTCAATAAATAAAAACTGTAAAAATAAAAATAAAATATGAGCAGTTCATTATTAGATTCATTTGTTGAAAAAGATTCACACAATATACATTTTTTATTTTCATATGGGTCAAATAGTAGTTTACAAGTGAAAGAACGTGTAAATTCGGAAGAATCAATCCAGTTTTATCCAGCATATATTAAAGATTATGTGCGAATATTTTGTGGAGTAAGTAAACGATGGAATGGTGGAATTGCTTCAATTACACCTTGTGAAGATAGTAATGTATATGGTATTGTATTGAAGTTAACTAATGCACAATTAGCAAAATTAGATACTTATGAAACAGGTTATACACGAGAAAAAATAAAAATAGTATGTCAATCTTCACTCACCAAAGGTGAGCAGATTGATCGCGGTAGACGTCAATCTTCACTCACCAAAGGTGAGCAGATTGATCGCGGTAGACGTCAATCTTCACTCACCAAAGGTGAGCAGATTGATCGCGGTAGACGTCAATCTTCACTCACCAAAGGTGAGC
>JACCEC010579561.1_pt1 | contig 43206 bp, 82 predicted proteins | sample 7450121 | NCBI WGS metagenome assembly JACCEC01 (sample SAMN15323455, study PRJNA562643) | freshwater metagenome | isolation source: river surface water | place: USA:Blue River Watershed | collected 2017-08-18 | reverse complement strand
TAGCTCATCCCAATTACCACCCAATCTTACTTTATTTTCATAAGTATTCTTTGTAGCAGCATCAATACTTATCTCGCAACTTTTAATGTATTTGTGAATTTTGGGCATTGAATCCCACATCTTCTTATCCCATTTTGTTGCATTTGTATGAAAATGTATTTTGTATAAATTAGGCCATTTTTTTGAATCAAAATTTCTTAAAAAATCTCTAAACCCAACTGATACGAAAGGATCGCCACTTCCTGTTATATACAACGTTTTAGTAGTTTTCCCATATTGTTTCTCTATCTCATCAATAGTTGTTTTAACTCTATTTATACCATTTGAATCTTCTACAAATAAATTAACCCTACAAGATGGACATTTTAAATTACAAGTTCTATCAAAAGAAAATTGAATAGTAGATGGTGGTAATAATGTTCCCTTACTAAACGAATCTATTTTTTCTTTAAATTCATGTGGTATATCATTTTTATGATGCAATGTGTTTGTATTACCAATTTTTCCAAATTTAATTAGTTGATGTAAATATGGACATTGACTCTTATCACAATGTTTAAAACTACCATCTAATACTGAATTTCTTATATCATTTGCTTCATCGGATTCCCATGCATCTTTTGGAGAAGTATGCTGTGGTAGATATTTTTTTAACCAAGATGCACAGCATAAAAATCTATCCCTCTCATGCATTTCTAAAGCAACGAAAGGAACAACACATACATAATCTTTTAAATCAATACTCATAATAAACTTTTAATATATTTTTTAGGAGCATATTGATATGATGAAACATCTATATTTAGTTTTTTTGAAATATACTTAAATAATTCAAAATTTCCAAATACTCCTAAATGACTATCTATGATATTATTGTCAGTTTCCTCAGTTATATTTGTAAATTTTTCATTGAAATTTATTAAATCAACTGTTTTAACCTTATCAGATAAATCACTTGTCCATGTAATCATAATTGGATTCCAATTTTTATAAATATTTGGTATATTATTAATAAAGTTTATTTCATCTTTATTAACATTATCATCAAACCACCATTTGTTTCTTTCAACAAATTGACCTTCTATAAATTTTACAGTTTTATCATCCCATCCAAATAATTTTTTAAGGTGTGTTCCATCTGATATGAATGAATATTTTTTCTTATCATCTATCCAATTAAATCTTTGGGGTGATGTGAATATTATAACAATACGGTCGCCAAGTTGATAATCAGGAAGATTTCCTAACTGAAAAATAATTTGTTCATTTGTAGCAGCCCCAACACCATAAGAATATACATCATAATAATATGAAATGTGATCAATCCAATGTCCAAAATAATTATGATATTTGACAAAAGATTCAACTCTTTCTAATCCTAAAAAAGGTTTACATTTTATAAGAGAGTTGATTTTTGAAAAATAGTTATTGGCCCAACTATCACCAAATACAAATAATCTTTTTTTCATATCATTTTTTTATCCGATGATAGTATATTAAAAAAATATTCTGATAATTGCTTATGACCTTTAAATGAAAAGTGTAAATCTTCAATTTCACCATTAGTTGCCTTCGTAATATTTTCAAAAATTTTTATCATATCCTTAACTTCCCATATTATACAATTTCTTACTTTTATATTATTCGTAAGAATTTTTTTTAAAAAATCAAATCTATTATTATCTCTAACACGATACATAGGATTTGTTAAAAAATAATATTGGAAATTTATCAACGCTTCAAATTCCTCTTTTGAAAATTTTTTACTAATATCGTTTTTCCAATCTGAATCTATTTCTACATAAGATAAAATTTCAATCCACTTTGAATCCTTTGGAATATTAAATCTACCATGAACGGTTTTACCAATTAAAACTATATCATTTTCTTTTATGTTATCAATGTTTTCTATTACCGATTGAAATATTTGCTCATTAGATGAACCATTTTGTCCATAATTTACTACAGCCATCTCTAATCTTTCACCTAAATGTATAGGCCATATATTATCTCCATCTTTTTTATATGAATAGTATGGTTTAAAATGACAATCCTCTACACACCCATATCCAAAAGTAAAACTATCACCAAATGTATGTATAGTACTCATATTAATGTATTATCAATTTTTAATTTTGTTTTAGATATACCTATTTCAAAAATTTCAATATCTTGTGGAAGTTCGATTAACCATTTTATAATATTCGATATATCCGAGTATTTTAGTTTTTGATTGTTCACCGTTTTTGAACTTTCTAATGTATTCGGGTAAACATTTATAATACGAACTTCTTTATCCATACTTCTTAACTGAAATGTTTTTTGTTCTAAATCCATTTTATCGTCAATATACTTTTTGTTTGGCCCACCAAATATTATGGCAGAAGTTAAAATGTTTATTACAGTTTTTGGTTTATATTTCCACTCATTGTAAACATACTCAAATAAATCAGATTGTAGTTTATCTTTATATTCGTTGTTAATGAAGACATCGTATTGATTTATTACATTTGGTAAGTGGTGTGCATAAGAATCAATAGAACTCATATAATCTACTTCATATCCATTTGTAGAAAGATATTCTTTTATATTCTTTCCCAACCCATAATTTCCTGTTATTAAAATTTTCATAATAAATCTTTTCTATAATTTTCAAATTCTACGATTTCATCATTTATGGATAAAAGATTGTGAAATATTTTGTAAATTTCGTAACATCCTTTTGGCCCAGGATGAAAATCTTTTTCTTCTGCAATACCTTCATCATAATTAGATGAAACTTTGATAAGTTCCACAAAATCTGATGTTTGAGTATGAAAATGCTCACTCCATGTTACAAAAACTGGTTCATAATTTTTAATCCAATTTTTTAATTTTTTTAAAAATGATACCTCAACTCCTCTTTCACCATTTACCCATCTTTCTGATTCATTATATTTTATGTTATGCAGTTTATTTGCAAAATCCATATCTTCATAAAATGAAGGATTCATAAAAGGAGTACTTATGCACTGCTTTTTCCTAATTCCATAGAATCTTCGGGGTAACCTACCTGGTTCGGTAAAATACATTATTATCCTATCACCATCTTCATATTCCGGTAAATTTCCCAATTGAAATAATATCGAATAGTTATCTGCTCCATATTTGCCAAATTTGAAAACTTCATAATGTTTTTCTAAATACCAAGTCCAGTGAAATTTGGGTATTTCCCAATCCACAAAAGAATCCCCTAAAATAAATAACCTTTTTTTCATTATATTATTTCTTTTAATTTTTTCTCCACCACCATACTAATCTTTCTAACTGAGGGAAGTTTGAATTTATATCCAATTTAATAGGAATATGTATTGATAAATTAAATTGTTTTGTTCTTTTGTAAAAATCAGAATAGAATATTCTATTATTAGTTTTATGTAAGTATTTTTCATTATGACCGATGTAATCAATAAATGGCTGATTCCTCATAATAATATACCCACCTGGTTTAACCCAACTCACCACCTTACCAAGCTGATATTCTTGTTGGATTCTTGAGGTGTATTGAAGTGAACCTAAACATAATGCAACATCTACTGATTTTAATTCAATATCAATATCTTCAATAGATGCCTGCTTATCAACCTCTGGATAATTTTCTTTATCAAACCCATATAGATTATTAATTAGCCCTTTAAATAAATTTTCCCCGCACCCCACATCTATTACTTTGGAGGGGTTTAAATTATTTACATCTTTGACTAGATTGTAACCAGAATACTTATAACCTTCCATTACTTCTTTACTATATCTACCTATACCTGGAACTATAAATAACATTGATTTCATTATATTATTTGTTTTTTGGTACTTTGTTTTAGTCTGTTTGATGGGTGTAGATACTCATTTAATTTTTCAGAATCAATATTATTTATGCCCCATGAATTAATAATTCCTAAAGATTTATTTCTATCTTCTCCATATAGGTCTTCGTACCAGATGATATTCCCTTCTAACTTTTTAATAGTTTCATGTAATATCTCTTTATCATGAATTAGTTTTTCTCGTAATCCACTTTTTTCAAACTCATTTATAACTTTAAGAGGTATATCGGTTGTGTACCATTTTTTGTACCACGGCCTTACATCTCCATTTGATTCATTATTAACTTTATATGTTAAATTAACTATACTTAAAAAATGCTCATCTAAATTTTTTCTATCAATCCAAAGTACTTTATCAAAATTTTTTACAAACTCAAATATAAATGATTGCCAATTTTTAAAACCATGATATCGTTTTGGAGTTTGCCCTACCAATGTTTTAACCAAAGTATTTTTTTCTTTATTAAGAAAAAAATTAAGTTGTTCTTCTTTATTTCTATTCCACCAACCAAATTGAAATTTTTTTTCATTAACACCTGTATATGTGGTATCCATACTAAATGGTTCTGGGATAATATGATATTTTTGATTATGGAAAGCATCGGATAACGATATCGTCCCACATCTACCTATTCCAACTAACAAAATATTCATATCAAAGTTTCTTTTTTATCAAACATTATTACCAATACCTTTCTAACTCCACTTTCAATTTTAGATACAGAATGTCTTTCTCTAAAACCTTCGAAATTTATAAACATACCTTTTTTATTAAAAGATATAATGTTATCATCGATTATCAAATCCCCTCCGGTAAATTTATCTTCTAAAAGTATCAATGTAGTTTGTAATACGGTTTTTTTATCTAAGTGTGGATTCGTATAATTTCCTTGATTGTAAATTAATTCATAAAAAAAATCAATTTTAAAATTAGGTTTTCCAAATTTTTTAAGTAAAAATGCATTCAACTCTTTATCATGTGAACCATAGTGTTTCATAGATGATATAATAAGAGCATTATCATCTCTCATAACGGCATATGGGTGCTTTTTTTTAAGAGTAGCGTATTCACTTTCACTCATACCCATATTAGTATTCAATGAATTTATTATAAAATTATATTCACTATTATCTAATAACCCTATTTCCATTATAAAATTTTATTTTTTGATATTTCATTTTTATTGAACTTCCTCAATCTCTTAGGAGAATTCAAATCATATAAATCTTCATAATAAGTAATTGGAACTCCTAATTTCTCACTTAGTGCCACTAATTGATTATGGTTTTCTTTAACAAATTCTAAACAATCTTCCAATTCCTTATCTGATATACCTTCATAATAATATTCCATCCAAGATTTAAATCCATCAGTTCGATTTTTAAAATGATATATTGTACTTTCGGCACATTGTTTTAGATCTCTTCTAGATAGAAGTATAACCTTATCAAATTTCTCTGCCAATTTTAAATTATCTCTGTGATGATGTATTATTGTTTTCACGACAATATTATCCTCCGATTCATTATATACCCATCTATTAATTCCATCGAAGTATTCATTTTCAATTTCTCCCCTAAATGGCTCAAATATTGGCTTTAAGTTATTTTTTTCTGCGAGTTTAAATAATAAATTAGATGAACCTGTTCTCGCCAATGCTATTATTAAAACTTTCATAGAAATGATTTGTTACCCTTTTTAATCCATATGTTTAATGAAGCCCTATAACCTTTGGTCACTGGCTCAACACCATGCTTCAAATGATGTCCATCAAATAAGATGCAATCACCTTTTTGAGTTTTATATTTTTCATTCTCTATAATAAAATTTCCACCTTCATACTCATCCGTTAGTGTTATACATAATGTATAATCACTTCTTTCATCTATATGTAAATCTAATGATCTATTATCCTCATATTCACTTACATTTATCCACGAAATATAAAAAGGATTTAAGGGACTTATCGTTGTTATTTTTTCTTTAATTCGATTTTCAAAATGTAGATTTCTGTTAGTTCTTGCATGCCAACCGTATCTAGCTCTTTTATCTTCTTCAAAATGTTCTTTTGAGAAAAGTAATATTTCTTTACACTCTTCTGGTGTTAAAAGTTCCCTATAAATTCTAATTTCTTTATCCATTTTATATAATTTGTTTTTCTGATGTTAGAATTGATTCGGTATCAATGTGAATTACAATACTTTTTCTAACTCCTGATAATACTGGTTTTACTTCATGATACATTTTTGATTCAAAAATATATGGATAACCTTTTCTTTTTTCCATTATTTTAAAATTATCATCATAATCATATACAACAAAATCACCGCCTTCATAATCCTCATTTATGTGGAATCCCGATACATATTTTCTTTTCGATCCTTTTGCCCACATTAATGTATCATCTCTATGTTTTAAAAAAAAATCACCAACATTATAATTTATAAAAAAAGTATCAAATAAACTTAAATCATATCTCCTAAACTTTATATCTAATTTATTTTCAACCCAAATAAGTAATTTTTTTAGAAATACACTTTTTTCTTCATTACTAAGACGGTGGGATGAATATCTCCTATCATCTCTTTCTACCCTAGCAACTTTATATGATAACTTATCAATAAATGATAAATCATCTTCGCTAATTAAATTATCCGATTCTATAATCATCACAAAAGTTGTTTTTTTAAATCTAAATGTTCATAGAAATAGAACCCAATTAAACTCCACCTATTACCATGTGTAACTTCTAAAACCTCATGTTCCAATGAATGCTTAAATGTATAAATTTGACCTGTTTTTTTAGGAAGAACCATATATTGGGGTTCATATAAAACAAAATCACCACCTTCATAATCCTCATTTAAGCAAACTCCTATGTTATGAATTTGATTCACATAATATATATCTCTATGTCTACCAAATCTATCTCCTACTGAATAATCAAATAAGTGAACCGCATCTAAACTCTTAACAACTTCTATTCCTGTAGTTTCGGTAAAATATGAATCCAATCTATCAAATATCCACTTTGTTTCATTATTACATCCAATTGAATAAAAATCATAACTAATGGGCCTGGGAAATTCATTTCTTTCGGTTTTTTGTAAAGTATTTGAAAGATTTATAATAGAATCACATTCATTTTTAGTAAAATGTATCATAATAATGTTTTATTTATACCAAAATCATTCCTCTCTAACCATATAACAAATGCATATCGTATTCCACTTGTAATTTCTTCCATACTATGTGGTAAAGTTCCTTCGAACATTACAGTATTTCCAATTTCTTTACCCAAAATCACATCTCCATACACCATGTTACCCCCCTCATAACTATCCCCATTAGATAATTGTACTATAATAGTTTTATATCGATGTGGGTATTTTTCCCAAGTATCAACGTGTTTTTTAAAAAAACAACCCTTATCGTACTTCAATATCCTACCTTCTTTTATTGAAGTAACACCAAATCTTTTCAGTTTATTTAAAACCATATCTAAAATAGATTTATCTACTATCAACCACTCTTCATACTTTCTATCGTCAATATTTAATAGACTATATTCTTCATTATTCTCAATACCATTTAATATAATAGAACACTCATCTTTTGTAAATAATACAGATTCCATACTAAATAAATTTTGTTAGCCTATTATTTTCTAATTCTTTTTTAAATAAATCTTCAACATATTCCCAACCAATATTGGTATCACAATATAGAATTTCAAAAACTCTCATTACTAATTTTATAATCTCATCTTTTATATGCCTATTATCGTTTAAAAATTTATCAAAAAATAAATTTACTATTTCGTATGATGGAAAATAAAATAATGAATTCATTGTATCGGTATTTTCTCTCATAAATTCATCAAGAGAAGCCTTTATAATAGCTTTTGATGTTAAATTAGCGGTAACACACGACATATCACGAAAAGTTGCTGCCATAGGAGTAGGTGATACCGTAAATATGACTTTACAATTTGGTATATATTTTTTGATAATATTATACAATTTTAAAAAGGTATCTTTAGTTTCAGTTAAAGAAAGTATTCTAAATCGGTGTTTAGCTGGATCGTATCGATATGTAGGAACTGCTTTCCAAAAAGTTTCCCCACTTTCAATTTCTTCCCAAACCTCTGATAACCCTATTGAAAATACAAAAACTTCAGTATTTAAAAATAATTCCTTTGTCTTAAGCCTAATATTCTCATCTATCCCATATTCCTCTACGTTTGCCCCATACCATAATCCTTCTGGTATAGGTTTATTCTCCAAAACCCATTCAAATTGCTGATATATTGATTTAACATTTGCTAACCCCTCTCCCATATTAGAAATATGAATTTCAGGAGCAGAATCGGTTGTTAATTTAAAATTGTTTGTTTGTAGCATTCGTATAATATGGCCAACGAAACAACTACCAAACGCAGTTATATTTGTATGTTTTTGTATAAAGTATTTTTCCGGAATCCACCCCTTTAAGATAAATTCTTGTAAAAAAATTGGATTTCTAAAATCTCCTTTATATGGATTAAATTGCACACCATTTTCACCTCTAAAGAACGAATCCCCTATATCACTTTTATCAACATGTTTCATATTAAACTTTTGTTTTGATTCGTATTAGATAAACTATTTGTGATAGAGCCTACTAATACAATTCTGTTAGTATCATTTGATATATCTTTAACAAAAGAATCTGATTCAAAGACAACCAACTCTCCTTTTTTAAAATTGATTTCTAAAAAATCTGAATTTATATTAAATTTTATTTTTGAAGTATCGGTTTCAACAAAATATAAAAAAGACCACTTTGGTTTTATTGATATACCTTCATTATATATAAAAGGATTTATAGTCAAATTTTGTAATTCATCGTTATTCTGAATATACCCCCATAAATTTTTAATGTAAATCTCTATTTTTTGATTATAATGAGATTCTATTAAGTGAATTACATTAGATACTATTTCTTTAATTTGATTACTAGTCAAAAGCATCTCATACGAATTGGAAGGTGAAACTTTTGTTATTTGTTTATTTTTAAAAAGTTGCTCACCTAATGTAGTATTATCAATATTTAAATAGCTTCTAATCATTTTACTATTTTTTTATCATATATTATATTCTTAAATTTAATAGGTGTATCGAAAGTAGTTTCTTCTTCTAAACTAAAACTTAAATTACTAGCATATACTAACCTATCCTCAATTGCACTTTGATTTGGAACTGCCATATGCTCTAAATCACCTGAGAATATTAATATATCATTTTCCGATGGGGTATATGTAAAAAGTTTTTTATCTTCTGTTTTAAAAATAATATTACCCTCTCCTCCCTCTAAATCTTTAGGAATTTGTATGTAAAACACAAAGGTATATTGGGTTTTGAGAGATGTTTTATTTGATGAAAAAATGTACTTGTGAGTATGCATCCAATTCATATTAAATGATTGGACTTGTGTGTATATCCAACTTGATTTTGAATATACATTAGTATCTATCCCAAAATTTTTATTAAAAATATCTAAAACAAAGTTATCTATATCAAAAAATTCTTTACATTCTAAAAAAGTCAAAAGAGAATTAGATTGCCTATCTTCTTCATAAAAATATAGTTTTTTATTTTGATCTATTCTAAGTTTAAAATCATCTTTTGCATAAGCTCCATTATATCTCGCTTTATGTAATTTATACTTTTTGGATAAATCATATGAAATCAAACCATTGTTATATGATTCCTGATTTAGTATATTTGTTATATTTTCCATATTTGAAAAGTATTTCTTCACCCTGCTTAATATCCCTCAACGCCTTCAAAGTATTTCTATCCACATTCGGTTCTTCATCCCATCCACAGCTATTTACCCAATGTATAGGAGTCTTATATATCCAATGGCATCCCTTATTTAAATATCCAATTAATTCATAACCATCCCCCATTTTTTCAAAGCTCCACATATCTAAAATATGCTGTTTAGTTTCATCATTTAATGAATTAATATCACTTTGTTTAAGTGAGTATAGTTTACTATCCCCATCCCATTCCTTAAAAAGAATTTCACCTTTTTTAATTAATCGCAGTGAAAAAACTCCAACTCCGTTTATCGGACTAGGCTTAAGTTTAATATTTACACAATCTTTTATATAATTAATTACTTCCATTATATAAAATTTTTTGGAGGAACATTAAAGTTCGTTCCGTAATTAGCCAGTAATTCTTCTCCTTTTTTTATATCTCTTATCGCAATTGGATTTATAAAATTATTCGTATCTATATTTGCCTTATTCAATCCACTATTAATAAACATCTTAGGCCAAATATAAATCCAATGAAATCCCCTTTCTAATGGAAAGAAAATTTTTCCAATTTCTTTTTGAATAAAAATTTCTTCCCCTTCTCTATTGATATATAAAAATCTATTGTCAAATGTTTCATAAATATTTTTTTTCAAATCATCTGGTAATAAATTAAGCTCGTCAATTGTTATAGAATATATTCCTGATTCACCCTTCCACACTTCAAATATAGCATCTCCTTTTTTAATATCTCTGACAGCAAAAAAGCCAACCCCATTTATTCGGCTTGGCTTTAATACTGATACTACGAATTTATTTATATATTCGAATGCATTCATAACCTTTATTCTCAAGCAAAATTAAGAATGTTTCTGCTTGATATATTGAACTAATTTTGTTAAAATCGCTGAAGTTTTTAATTTTTCAGCAGAAGTAAGTAGAGTAACAGGTTTACTGTTAATCTCAGATACTTGTATAGATTTATATTTTGTAGGTTTATTCATTTTATTAAAGTTTATTATGTACTAAAATTGAATTTGCGTAAAAATTATGATTATTTGAAACATCTAATAGATTATATACTTCAATATCTCCCTGTTTAAACTCTACACTTAGTATTTCACATTTACCATTAATTGTTTTTACAAAATCACCAGCTTTAACATCTGATGCATTCACCCACCCTTTATCAATTATAAAGAAAGGATGCTCTTTCGTACATCTGGTTTCTTTATTACATAAACAATTTATAACAACCGTTTCATTAACAGTGTGTTTCTTTAAATCACCCACTGTACCGCTTTCGTTTATTAACATAACTTCATTGAATGTTAATACCTTATCACCTATTTTAATTTCCTCAATCGGTTTAAGTGTACCATCTTCAAGTGTAATATCAGTTCCAGCTACAAAACACTTATTATGAACTAAAACTTTATTTGCGTAAAAGTTATGATTATTTTCAACAGTTATAATATAAGTTTTTGTTAATTCAGAATTAACGATTACTTCTATTTTTTCAATCGTAGAAGTTGATAAATCCGATAAATTAACAACATCCCCTTCCTTTATCTGAATTACTTCCTTTTCCAATTTATATCTTTCATTTGTCAATGATGGACTAAATGAAGCCAATTCTAATCCATTTACATAATATGGGTGGTCATAAGTAGAAGTTAAAGTTGTTCCATTTGATAAGTAATATTTTACTAAATCATTGTGATTAGGGGAAAATACTCCGCTAACTTTATTAACTTCCTGTTGGTTAGTACTTTCATTGTATGTTAATACTAAATCTCCTATTTGAATATCTTCTATAACTTTCACTTCACCATTTTCTAATTCAACTTCAGTTCCAGCTACAAAACAGAATCTGTTATGTACTAAAATGTTGTTTGCAAAGAAATTATGATTTTTTTCTATATCAATTAGGTTATAAACCTTTACATCTCCTTCTATAACTTCAACTTTTAACAGTTTAGTTTCTCCGTTTTGTAATTTAACTATATCCCCAACTTCTATACTTTGCACAGGTTTATCTAGACTATACTTGCTATTAGATTCATTGTTATCAAATGAACACCAACCTTTTCCAACTACATATATCGGATGGTCAATTGTACATTTTAAAGATTCTCCGTTATCAAACTGATAGTGTACAATTTTATTGACTAATTTAGAAAATACATTCACAACCTGACAGAATACTATTTCATTTTTTTCTAAATCATAGGTGCAAATTTCATCTCCAGGTACTACATCTTCTATATTTTTTATATCACCATTTGATAAAGAAATTTTAGTATCTCCAGTAAAACAAGGTGCGTTGTGAGTTACGAATGAATTTATAGGAGTAGTTCCTGCAATAATATATGTATCAGTATCCTCTACATCTATTTCAATTAAATTTAAATCAGCTTCATCAGTTACATATAATTCATTTGAAGTTACTTCTGCTTTTGAACCATCGTAATCAATTAAAAAATGATTATTTGGTTCAATTGTTTGTGCAGTTTTCCAAGTAATTAAATTACTACCGCTATCATATACTAAGAAAGTTTTTTGTGGTGCAACAAATAATGAATCTTCGTTATTATTAACTGATATGTTAATTAAAGTTTTATTAACTAACGCTTTTTCATTTTTGTATATTACACTTGAGGTTGTCAATAAAGAACCGCTAGGTAATGTATCTCCATCAATATAGTAGTTTAGATAATTTATAGTTTCATCACTACTCCATCCACTTACTTGATATGATTTCAATACGTCTCCTACAGAAAGAGATTGGATTTCTACTTCAGAATCATCCGCTTTTATAACTAAATGTGTTCCTAAAATTCCATCAAATCCAAATTCGTTTTTAACTAAGTTTGTAGCAAATTCATAATAGTGTTCTTTACCAATTTCGTTTACATATCTTACTGGACTGTGTATAGATCCAGTTGGTAAAGAAAATATCGCATCTGATTTGTATTCTGCTAAATTTATTAAATCTAAGTTCGAACCATATATAATCCCAAAACTACGAATACTAAAAACACTATCGGTTATTGAAGTAGGATTTATATGATATTTTTGTATCATGTTATTTTCATCCGAAATAACTGAAATAAATTCATTTAATCTATCATCATTGGATTCTCCTTCAACCTCAGACCCTATTTTATAAAATGATGTTACCGTTCCAGCTTCTGCAATAGGTTTTACTACTACATCTGGAAGATTAGATGCGTTGAACGAAGGAGTTATTGAATCATAGAATCCTTCTCCTGAAGAAGAATGATAAAACTCTACTACTGATCCACTATCATCATTATCTGCAAATAATTTTAATAAGTTTAATTTACCCTTCGCATATTCAGAATCAAAAATAGCTGCTTCATCATACGCCATTCTTAGTATAAACGTATCCTCACTATCAGTCACCGAAGCGGGGTAAATAGTATTAAAGTTTTCGTTAATTATAGTAAATGTATCAATAAACGATGCACTTGCATTTAAAGAAGAAGATAGGTGTAAAACCCAGTCACTGTGTATGTTTGGTTTGTTTATTACAGTAAACTTTGTAATATTATTATCAGATAATACATCAATCAATTCAGAGTAATTCATATACCCCAATCTACTTTTGGGTATATTAGTATCAGTATTAACCTCTAATAACCTAAAATCACCATTTTGGTCTTCAATAAAATCCGCAGAAAATAGCGTTCCTTTCATTTTTTAATTTGTTTCTTTTTGTATGTCTATAAATATGAAAAACATAAATAATATGGATTATCCTTTGAAAAATACTATATCAAACTAAATTTAGATTTGCAATACCCTTCCAGTGGTTTTACGAAAAAATTCAACAAAATTGTACGGTATGTATCAAAATTACTTATTTTTTCTTTATTAAATTCACATATATCCTTAACTTCTACTACATCCCACTTTTCAAGTAACATAAGAGCGGAATCGATTAGGGAATCTATATTAGAAGTTGAATTATATGATTCATCTATTACCGATTCAAACGTTTTAAACCCTAACTTCCCTAAACAATGTAGATGGTTTTTAGTTGCATTGGCAATAAACGGCATACCTAAGTACATAGGTTTAAAAGTTTTTTCGGTGTGATGGATTACGTCTTTTTTATTTAAGTGAGTTTCATTCACAATATCTACTTTGGAACTATAATACCACATAGGATTTATTGTATAAAGGTATTCATCTGCAAATTGCAAATCACTCCCATACATAACATCTCCTTCTAATTGAATTGAATTACTTCTATTTAATCCATTCTTATTCTTAAATTCCTCATTTATCAGCTTATCATCGAACATAGTAGCAACCCAACTCCACATCGTATTTTCTAATAAACCCCTTTCCCATAATCTTTTTAGTAAATTATATTTATGTGTTGATACTCTTCTATTAAGACACAAAAAATCTTTAGATTTAGGCATCTGAAAGTGATTATGCACCTCCCCCACATATTGATTCATATAATAAGGAGTTGCAATTAAAAAATGTGGAAAATAAAATGTTTTTAATTGGAAATTACCTATCTTTGTAATCATTGATTCAAAATCAAATGAATTATTTTGAGCCATTAAAATTTTGCTAGATGGGATTCCAACTGATTTTAACTTGTTTAAAAAATCAATTTTTTCTAATTCATTTATAACAGATTCCGCCTCAGTTGAATGATCTGCTAAAAAATAAAAATTAAGATTATTTAATTTCTTTACTAATTCGAAAAATTCATTTGTATGTGTTTGGAAAGATGGTTTTATTGCAAACTTACTCTCCCACTTAAAAACTAAAATATTAATATTAGAATATGATATAGTATCATATTCTATTTTTTTGAAAGTATTTGGATATACACTTTCAAATAAAAATCTAATACCACTATCTCCTGATACATCACTTACCCAAAATTGAATATCATTTTGTTTCATTTTTTTCCTTTAACCCATATCTAATCCATTTGTACCAAACTCTTTCGTGTAGATAATATTGAATAGGTTTATAAATCAATTCTGCTACCCCAAAAGCTGCGCCTACTTTAATAGACCCACTCACCCACCACATTATAAGAAATCCTATTAAAGTACTTACAACGCGATACGAAATAGTTTTGGCTATATGTCTTTTAATCAATGGCATACTCTATTACATCTCCATCGGTATCCATATACCCTTTTCTAATTTTTGTTCCACTAATTAATTCAACATCTGCAGGTGGATGATGATGTATAACATCATACCCAACACCTCTTCCATAGTTTACCGATTCAATATCAGGTATAATTGATACATATAATTTATCCCAATTTTGCTGAAAGAATGGTTCATTTGATAAATCTTTTAAAACTTGTTGTGCAGATTTTGGATTATTTTCGTCCACTTCCACATCTCTGATTGCTACCCATACATTTTTTCCTTTATCCAATTGTTGGCGGATTAACCATTCATGTCCTGCGTGCCATGTTTGCCATCTTCCGATGAATAATGCGTATTTTTTCATATTAGTGATTTTAATTTTTGAAATGTTGTAAATTCGTCTTCACTTGTTGTATCTAAATCAATAAAATTCTCTAAAGGAGATTCATAATTACTAACATGATACCCTTCTCTTCCTCTTTCACTTTGTGTGTGTACATATATTTCTTTTATGTTATTACCCATTTCGGTTTTAAAAGATTCCCTTTGATCACGATAAGGTGATACTAAAGAAACCATAACTTTAAATCCTTTGTGATGTAAGAATCTTGCCAAATTTTGTGCAAGTTCTATATTTTTCCTTCTACCCACTTCCGAATAATCTTTATTATCATAAATGGCTCTTATATCATCACCATCTACTATGATAGAATTATTTGGAAAATGTGCTAACATCCAATTAGCCAACGTAGTCTTTCCTGCTCCTGGTTGTCCAGTAAACCAATATATCATGGGTACATAAATTTTAAAAGTTGATCATTATTTGTTTTAATAAATTTTATCCAAATATCCATATTATTAAAGTATTCATCTAAATATTTTATTTGGGTTGAATTATACCAATTGAAATCCTGTTGTAACAAAAAATTCAAATGATTTAAGTATTCTTCTTCATTTAATCCAAAAAAATAAATAGGAGATGTGAAACTCATTCCTATACTTTCTAAAAATACCTTAACCTCTGGTTTACCATAATAAATAAAAGGTAGAGCAGTTCTTAGTGGTTTATGTATCTTCTCAGATATATGAGTACCTTCCATCGCTAAATGAGGAGCAGTTTCAGTTATGATTTCAAAATACGATTCTAAATAAATTCTATAATTGAAATGGGGGAGTGTTCCAACGTGATTAATTCCAATTAATGTTTTTTGAAAACGAACATCATCTGTCAAATGTGATAAAGTAGGATATGTATCGTAATAAGATGGATAATCAATATTAAATTCATTTATTTCACTTAATATCTTATTTTTATCTAATTTACATCCTTCAAAATCAATTAGATTGAAAGATATATTACCTTCATTTTGTTTATTATTTTTGTATAAAAATTTTAATATTTTGAATCTAATATCAGAATAGTGATTAATTAGAAACATATATTTTTTCTTTATAGTTCCTATATCTTGTCTTTTAAGATATTTCCAAAAATCAAAAAAATTACGAACATAGACATCATCGTATATCCACTCCGAATTATTCAGAAATAAAACTTTATTCTCTTGATATTCCTCTATATTAGTTGTTATAAATAAAATCTTCCCATCTTTAAATAAATTAGTAAAAAAATTTATTTTATTCTTTGTCGTAGATGCTTCTTCTCTATAAAATGATATTAGAAATTTATATTTTGATAAATCATCACCTAATAGTTTTTTGAAATTTAAAGTAAATCTATCTTTATATTGATCATGAAAGAAATTAAATGTATCGAATCCTTTTGGTATCTCAATTAATCTTAAACAAGTATCAAATTTTTTATCTATTGTTACACCAGTTGGTACTCTGGCATTTACACCACACGGGCCTATCTCTAAGTTTAAATTAAAATCAATATGTATTCCTTCTAACATTCTTTTATTAAATTTAAAATATTTTCTCCGAAATATTCATGCCCCTCTAAACTATAATGTAAATTTTCTATACCAACATCTTTTAATGTATAGGTGTTACTTTCTATTTTTTTAGTTTCATCAACATTTAATAAATTGCTTACTAATTTATGATACTTAAATTCCATTGTATTTGCCATTCTATGATAAATTGAGAATCCTTTAAAATTTACAGCATCCATTAAACCTTTAAAGGCTAATAAAATATTTAAATTTTCATAGTTTACTAAATATTCAGTATTCACTAAATTATTATAATACTCAAAGAAATGAGTGAATTTGGTTATATCTAGTGGAATTTTATATTCATCTATCCAGTTTTTTAAAGTTTCTAAATCGGATAATCCTGGGTTAAGGGTAGTTGTTAGACTTTTATATGTCATATCACCTCTATATGAATTACTCCATTGAGTTATACATAATGGATTTTTAAATTTGAAAAAAGATACTTTATCATATGGGATAAATTGAGTGGTAGATGGATTTAAAAAAATCCAATGTTCATCATACGCTTTGTAATCATAATTATGAGAATCATTTTTTGTAGGCCCAACATTAAAAAGATAATACCATCTCCTTAAAATAGATTTATTAGATGAACCACTTCTGGATATATTAAGAACAGGAACATTTAGTAGTTCCGCAATTTTAACTCCCCAACTAAAAGAGCGGTCTAAAAACACTTCTGATTGAGAATGATTTTTCAATTTTAACCATAAATCATAATTCTTACAATCATCTTTATATGTTTCAAATTGCTTTGTTAAACCATTTCCCTCTGAAAAGGAATCACCATTAATTATAACTAAATCGTAACTCATTATTTTAATACTACAATTCTATTGTTTTTTGCTTTCATTTTTTAAGGTACATGATAAGTGATTTGTTCCAACTAAATAATCATATTCAGTCCCAATGGTTGATTCACCACAATATTCACATATCCATTCTCCTTCCATTGTAATTTCATAAGAACCACCTATATCATGAAGTGTTTCTACTCTAAATTGTTTTTTAGAAATCAATTCCCTATTAGATTCTCCAACTTTCCTTTTATAAATGGTCTTACCACCATCAGGTGATTCATAAATAGAACCAAATGGATTTTCTAATAAAAGTTGTTTTTCAATAAAATTTTCAACTGTTTCTTCATTCTTAATTTCTCCAATATGTTTCAATATATTTGAAAACTCCATATTGGTATTGAGGGATAAAGTTGCAACTTCATCCCCCATTTCCACTGTAATTTTAATTTTTTTCATTTAGGTATTTTGCTCTAATGTAAAGAATTCTTTTGTATTTTCCAAATCTGGTTGAGAAAAACTTTCACCTAAATGAATTTCCTCTTCCAATTCATATCTTTCTAGAATTCTTTTTACAATACCGCTTCTAACGCAATCTTCTTTTGAGAATTCTACTTGATATACCCCCTCTACTCCACTCAATCGCTTCCATATATCATAGAATCCACTTTTTGTGTATGCAGGAGCTCCATTAGTTCTGTATTTATCACATTGAGAAAGGTCTCCACATATTACCATTTTGCTATCATCTGATATACGCGTAACAAGAGTTTTTATTTGAGCAGGTGAAGCATTTTGTGCCTCATCCATAAAAATATACGAATTAGAAAAATTCAATCCTCTAAGGAAGTTTAATACCTTAAATTCCAATTTCCCTATCTCAATTAACCTATTAGTTTCTTTTTCTCCGATTATTTTATAAAGTATTCCTAATGATGATTCGTTATGATATGCTATTTTTTCCATTAAATCACCCGGTAAGTGTCCGAGCTTATCTTCGTTACCAACATCAACAGTTGGATTTATGATAACCATTTTAAATATCCCACTGTTCCTCTGATATAATAGTTCTATTCCTTTTTGAATCCCTACAAATGTTTTTCCTGCTCCTGCCAATGCATGTGCCATAACAATTTGATTTTTTTGAGATTCTATTGCTTTGTAAAATCGTTTTTGGTTTTTTGTCTTAAATTCTATCGGTGTAATTAATTTTGGTATCCCTCCTACTACCTTTTGCTCTACTATTTCTTCTATTGTGTTGGTTGTAACTTCTAACTCAGTAGTTTTTCTTAATCCTTTAGATCTTACTTTCGGCATGATGATAATTTAATTTTTGTTAATCATCTGTAACCTGATTCAACCTTACCAATATTAGTTTCTGAACTTCTTGATTCGGTCTCCTTCTTTTCATTTTTTTCACTTTAATCTTTTCTAAAGTATCTCTAATTTCTATACATTTTTCGTAATCTTCTCTTTGCTGAAAATAATTTATACACTCTTCCAAAACGGCAGTATATTCTTCAAACGGAATTAATATCATAGTGCGAGTGTATGCATCTGCGGCTATACACAATTCTTCACTTTTTTTAGATGAGGCTGATTTGATTTCGGAGAATAATAGAGAGTATAGTTCATCTCTATTTTCATTTTTTTTATTCCCACTATTTAAGTATTCTCTCCAATTAAGTCTGTAATATATTCTCTTCATAGAATGTGGGTTATTACTACATATAATTATTATCCTCTTTCAGATTAAACAAAGGATATATATTATCTTTTTATCCTGCATTTCCGGTGCCAGTATTTGTTCCTCGTGGTATTATTGAAGCAATAACTGGAGTAGGTCTTAGAGGTGGATTTATACGATTAGATTGAATAAGACTTTGTAATTTAGTTTCTGCATCTTTTTTAATTTGCTGACTAGCTTGATCAAAATATTGTCGAGTTTGTAAAGCTCTATTGGTAGAATTTAAATTTTCAGTAGCAGATCCTAAATTTGAAGATACGATATCTCCTAATGAAGAAACTGAATTTAAAATATTAGCTGGTGCATTAAGTAACGCTAATGGGTCTTTAAAGTTAATGTTACCAATTCCATTTACTATCCCCTTTCCTTGTGCAACTAAACCTCCTACATTTGGTAAACTTCCCAATCCAGGTAATTGAGTTAGATTATTTAAACTTAGTTGAGTTGGTAAAGTGGGGATAGAAGGTAAATTAGGAATATCTGGAAAATCAGGTAATCTAAATCCTTTTTTCTTTATTTTTTTAGCATCCTTTACTTGTCTTTTGTTTTCCTTTTTTGTTAAAGTTGAATCTACTTGAGCAATCTGTTCACCTCTTGCTTCTAAAAATCTTTTTCTAAATTTAAATTTACCTAAGAAGTCATCTTTTTTACCTTTAATCAATCCTTTAATATTACTTATTTTTCCATTAATAGCATCTTTAGTAAGAGATGTTTTAAAATCTTTAAATTTATCACCTAACTTATTTGCGGTATCACTAAGATTCGCAACTGCCGATTGAGTATTCCCATATATACTTTTTATACCACCTATTGCAGCTTTAGCAATTGCATATTGTGTTCCAACTTGATTAACACCTGCGATTATTTTTGTTAGTTTATCAAGTCTCTTGGGATCAGTAGTTACATTAGCTTTTACTACTAAAGGTTGATCAGGTTGCTGAGGGTTAAAATCAAAAACAGTTTTTACAGAAGGTGGGATAACAAATGAATAATCCAACATATTAGATACTTCTGGCCCATCTATCCATTGTAATAAAAATACGGGAGATATAGTAAATCCATATAAAATACCCCCATCTCTTTGTAAGAATCCAGCATCAAAATTATTGTATTTATCTACAAATATTTGCCAATCTAACCTAACATATGGACGAGGGGATAATTCTCTATCTAGTGTGTTAATTACCTTACCTAAATTAGTTTCCCAATCTCTTATTAAATTTTCATAGGCAAATTCCGACATATATCGTATCCCTTCAGATGGTGGGTGGTTGTAGAATTCTACTATATAAGGAAAAAATGTATTCGGTACAACAACTATATTTTCTACATCGTTATCAACTTTTATAGTCAATTTATTAATATCACTATAAAATCCAAACAATGTAACATCAGTTTTCTTTGGGGTAGTAATATTTTTTACAATTATCTGCTCAGATGGAGTTGTTTGAACGGCTTCTCTTTGAACTACTTTTACGGGCTCACCATATTCGATAGCAGGAGGTGGAATAATTGGGTTATCTCCAGTAGTTGTAAGAATTTTTGGGGTTATATCTTCTATACCACCTGTTAATTCCTCTTTCTTTTTACCTCCTTTAAAAGCTCCTAATGCCGCTCCAACTCCTAATGAAGCTCCAAATGTAAATGGAGCAGCTAATACTGAAGTTATACCCAATATAGCTTTACCTACACTTTGTTTAAAGAAATTTCCAATACTTTTAAATAATCCCATACCAATAAATATTTGATAAAGAATTATCTATGATTTGAGTTAAGAAAGTTAAGTAATTCTTTTGCATAGGAACGATGCCCCAACAATCCAGGATGAACATCATTAATATTCACTTCATCTACTATCCTACCTCTATTCTTCTCCGCCCAATTGTAGGGTGAGCCAATCGGTAAAACATAATCAGAAAACATCTTTTCTTTTATACCAATTAATTCATAATTTAAATCATCGGTGATATAAAATGTAACATCGTTAAGTTTGAGAAAAGATAAAAAGTTAATCAAATCTCTTGTCAATTTTTGAAATATTATCTTAGGATTTAATGTTTCATTCACTATTCCGCTAAAAACTTGTCTTAAAGTATTGTTATCATCCGAATACCCTCTCTTTGCATAATCTCTACATACAAACCAATCATCAACCTTATTCAACTCAGGATGTATTGTATAATTGAATAATAGAAAATCATCAAAGGTATTTGAATAGAATTCTAATCTCGTAAAATCAGCTAATTCTAATACGATTAATATATTCTCTTTATTTTCCCAATTTTCTGAAATAAAATTTTGAGTTGTTCTTATTATCCTCTCTATACCACCGCCACTTTGAGCATCATTTATTGTTTGTAAACGGGCATAATCTGCAAATATAGAAGGATAGGCAACATCTAATCTAGATTTCCAATATGGAACACCATACTTTTCATTATAGATTTTACAAACATCCCTTCTTCCATCTTTTAAATCCTTCTCATTTCCCCCCGCATCCAATTCATTCCATTCAACATCATTTTCAGTTTCTAACCCACCTCCTTGCGTAAAAGAGCAGCCGTTAAAATAAGCAAGATTATAAATTTCATTTAACATATTATTTTTTAATACTAAAAGTTTCTAATAAAAATTTCTGCCTCTTATTTAAAAGTTCGATTGATTTATTAGCATCGGTGCTTGTATAAACCAATTCTCCTACTTTATTTATCGCCATTTTAAGATATCCCTTTTCGCTCAATTCATATATGGTATCAGATAATCCCTCTCTATTGAGTTTAAAAACTATTTCACTAAGTTCTTCAGTAGTTAAATCTATTATACCATATTGTTTATATTTTTCACTCATATTAGCCTGTAATGTGATTTTTAATTTAAGAGGTAATATAAAAGGATATTCTTCAAAAAATGAACCTCTCTTAAGCAGCTTTACAATATGCTCCGATTTTTCCTGTATCTCGTCTTGTATATCCATAACACTTTATTTTTTATAAATATAAAAAAACGGTGATAAGAATATCACCGTTTGATTTGACAGAGTAGGGGGTATTTATTTTTTATGATTTGATATCATTTCTTTAATAAATAAAAAGTACCAATACGGCATATTAATTATCATACTAATAAAAAATATTATATTTTGAATAAACCCACTAATTACAATGTTTTCCTTTTTCATCTGCTTACTTACTGATATAATCATAGGTAGCATAAGAAACATATATACATTTAAAATAATTAATACCATATTACCAAATTTTAAAACCTCCACAATTACGAAGGAAGGTTACCCATTGTTTTAATCTACCTAATGAAGTACCATAAGATGATTCTACCATTGTGCCATCCGATGCTACAACAGGCCCATAAAGGATATCACCATACTCATATTGTTCATTTAAGGATGCCTGAACCTCCGGTGCGATGAATCTACCCGTTCCTGCTTCACACCACATGCCCATAACAATATAAATCCTATCATCATCTTCGGTTAAGTATTCATTGTAGTTATTGGATATCAGTAATTCAATAGCATCTGCTAATTTATCACATTGCTTTTGTGTTCTCAATCCCTTACCATCGTTTGAACCCCAATACGAAGTATCGTAATTCAATTTACCACTTAACATAGCTGCTTCCGATAGGGCTAGGATAGGTCTCCATCCCCACCAATTAGCTCCAAAATAATCACCTTCTTCAGTTTTTGGGTTTCTACCCGAAATATCTACTCCCATAATTTTATATTTTAAATTTTAACGATATAATGTTACAAAATGCCCGAAATGATTATCAAATGTTTCTACTAAATGTTCGTAATCACCCTTCATCATTTCAGCTTTAATCTTATTGCCATCTAATCCTAATTGTTTAGCAAGATTACCAGCAGTTCCTAATAAGTAAAATGCGTTACCATTAGGGCCAGTTAAATCAATTTCAATACCTGTTTCTTTTTTACTCTTTATCATTTTTTAAATTTTATTGATTAACAATTTTAATTTCTTCTACAAACTCACCATCTTCAAACCAATACATCTTTCCTAATTCAATAACTTCGATTACACATCTACCTTCATTATAATCTAAAAGATTTTCGCATTCATCCCAAATCCAGGGAATATCTTTCTTATCTAACATAATACAAAACTCAGTTGCAGAAAGCGAATGGGCTTCATATTCCAAATATTCTATTAATTCTTTTATCTTACTCATAACTTTATTTTTTAATAAATGATTCAGTAAATTTGATTCGGTTAGTGATGTGGGTAGGTAATCCCATTTGTTTAGCCATCTCTAACATTTCGGTGTAAAGGTAACCATCCCACACGCCACACAACATATTATATAGAGGGGTGAACCAACTTTCATTTCGATTCATGTGATAATCCTCAACCATTCGAAGAGTAGTAGAGTGATAATCCATCATTTCGGAGGTGAATAATTCGTGGCGGTTAAATCGTAAAGTGTTCATATCTTATCTTTTTATTACATAGTAAAGATATGATAAAAGTTTGGATTTTCCAAGCATTTAACCAATTATTTTAAAAAAATAACCCATTGAAAATCAATGGGTTATATTACTTAATTATATTGGGTATATTCTAATTCTTAACAAAGGTAAGTTCGGATGCATCAAATGTTTTCATAGTTCCATCTACAAACTTTAAGTGAAACTTTCTACCATATACCTTAGTGATTACCCCAGTCTTATTTATTGCTTTGACATTTGCCGAATCTCCTACTTCTACATCTTGCCATTTAATATCTTTACTTTCAATTATAGATTCGTTAAATCTTCTTTTTTCTTCCATTGATTTCCAGTTCACCCCCTTAATTAAATCATCAATTGATTTGAATATTGGTGAACTTAAAAATCCGCCACCAACCAACATCACATTACCACTCATAGAGCTTTTACTTATCTTACCAGATGAAATAACTTGCCAAAAGTTTCTTTTTCCCTTTTGGTCATCGGGTACGTGAAAATCGATTATATTACCTTTTGCCTTTATAATTTTTAATTTTTGATCATTGGTAATTTTCTCTAACGATTTATTAGATGGGATTCCCTCCAAGCCTTTGAATTGCTTTTCAGTAATTATCCCTTCTTCTATTTTTAATTCCGCATCTCTGTATAATCCACTTACCGCTGAATCCAATTCTGATTCTAATTTCTTTTTAATAGTGTTTAACTTTTTAAGGTTCTCAATATGTTTCTTTTCACCCTCAGTTCCTTTATGTGATTTATATTGAGCTAAAGCGGATTGAATGTTATCTAAAACTTTATCCAAATCCTTTTGAACTGATTTTATATTTCTTCCTTCGTTTACGGATTCAGGTACACAATTAGGAACTTGTCTTCCACCTTTGTTCTTCATACCAACTTGCTTATAGCCAGTCCAACACTCCGATAATACAGATTTTAATTTCATATAAATAAATATATAAAAAAAGAAAAGGAAGAGAAATCTTCCTTAATTTAAACTAAATTTATGTGGAGGGGGGAGTTGTCTATGGTTCACTTCTCTTAATCGATGAAGATGTGATTTTCTTCTAATATATTGAAATCTTTCAAATTCTTTTCTATCAAAAACTACAATGACTTTATTCCCTTTTTTTTCTATACTTTCTGGTTTTGGAAACATTCTCCACTCATGTGGATGTATCTTTGGTTTTTGAGCATCTAATAGATGATTCACATATTCCTTTTCCATAGTTTGTGCAGATAGAGATATCCCAATCCCCATCATTACGATTAATAAAATTGCTTTCATATTATTATTGTTTTATATAGATATAACTTTAATTATTCTTAAATCTTAATGATGCGTTAAATGTCGTTAATCGGTTTGGGATATTCTATTTAGATACTCATTTGCAATTAAGTGTTGAATACCTTTAGTGTAATGAACCGATTCTCCTTTTGCCCATCCATTTTTATTAATAAAATTAATATAGAATGGTTCAAATTTTAAAACCCATTTTGAAAATAAATCGGTAATGTTTTTATCCGCGATAGGTACTCTATTATAATACATAGATGCATAATTATTTTTAGGAAATTGTTGTTCTGAAAAGACCATTTTTATTTGCACTCCTCTTTTATCCAATCCATTAAAATATGGTAGAGCTATATGTTTAAATAATTTATATTGCTCCATAAAACTCCAATTGTTTACATAATCCATTAAAAAGTTTTTCGATACCGAATTTATTTTAGATTTTTCAGCTATATCTGGAAAATGTACCAGTAAATTATCAACACCAATAAGTTCACCTGTAATTTGAGTTAAAGTTAATCTTGAGAAAAAACTCCAATTAATCAATATCATATCCCCTACTTTATAGGATGTATCATGTTTGATGATATTCGAAAAAATCTCAAAATTTCCTGTACCCCCTTCTCCTAAATGCCTTAATTCTAATCCAATCCCATCTGCTATATGTTTGGAATAAACATCTTCGAAATTTCCACAAGTTGACCAGGAATCCCCGTAATGCCATAAATAATTTTTATGATTCATAAAAAAATTAATATAAATAAATGTAATCGTTATATTCGGGTGATACTAATTTTTGGCGGATTCTTTCATCGGATACCCCAAAGTGCTCTGCTGCTTCTTTGATTGAATAAAATTCTATGCCTTCACACGATATTGTATATAATTGCTCTCTAATATTACATCCTTCTAATTTTTTATCATTATCTTCATATGTAATATCGGCAATAGGTTCTTCTAATTGAATCCAATGGCGGTAAAGAGGGTTAGTTGAATAGATACGATTGCGAATTTCTCCAACACTCATATCGATATATTGTGAGGCATGGATTGGAGATTCAAAAAGATAACCATCTAAACTAATCTTTAATGTAGGTTTAGTTTCTTCACCGATGATTTGCCAATCTTTATATTTTATCTTTGCCGATTTACATCTCCTTTCAACTTCGGAAGCAACTAAATTATCAGCATCTATTGAAATAGCAGCCTCTCTGAAACTTCTATACTTCTTTCCTTCTACTATACATTTCCATTCACCATCGAATTCAAATTCTTCGGTTGCTAAATCAGGATTTCCTTTTACGAAAGTTAAAACATTTTGGTGAACAGATGCAACTTTTCTATTTCGTTCAAAATAAGTTTCACTTACTCTCGACGCCGAATGCTGTGAATTAATCAATACCATATCATTGTAAAATTTGTAACCTGCCTCTTCACATATCTTTATCGTATCCGAAACGAATCCTTTGTAACTACCAATTTTGTAACTACCTGTTTTCGTAAGTTCTCTAATTTCTGATACCACAATTGTAAAAAAGCGGTTTGGTTTAAGCTTTGTGTACGTTTGTTTTATTATTGATTTATATTTGTTTAAAAATTTTTCATAATCCATATTGGATAAATCATTCTCATCATCGGAATATATTTCCAAATCATGATAAGGTGGGCAAGTGAAAACAAAATCATATTCTTCATCACTTAAATAATCCAATACCTTATCACTATCACCGACTATCCAATCGGGTTTATTTGATTGCTCTTTGTTTGCTTTGATTTGTTGGAAAGATAAATCGATACCCGTATATTCTAACCCCATTTCAGTTGCTACAATTCCTCTAACTGAACCGCCAGCAAATGGGTCTAATACCTTACCTCCTTTGATACAAAACCACTCATACATTTTTTCCGAAAGAGTTGCATCAAATATTGAAACGGTATTATCTTCAGTATCCCAAAAGCGAGATTTGGATATGGTTTCTTCTCTACCCAATTCGGATTTGATTCCATAGGTATTAATCCACCATCTCTTTCTATCTTGCCATTCCTTAGTTCTACTATCTAATATAGAGAAAGGTTTTATCATCCAAATAGAAACATTATTGTTTTAAATACAAATCGGAACGCGTGGAAAAGAATAAATCCACCTACCGATAATCCTAAAATTTTTAGAACCAAATCAATTAATTTTTCTTTGTTATCCATTTTTGTTTTTTATTATGTTTTTGATTTCATCATATAGGAAATAAATTGGGAAATAAAAAAAGAATATTAATGCATAAATTGCTATTGTACAGGTAATAAAAATTCCATATCCAATTAATAATAGTATATTCTTTATATGAAAAGATAATTTCATTTATTCTTCGATTTTAGCTTCAGGTATATGTCGACAAAAGAAAATATAACCATTATGACGGAGAGCCTTATCACACATCCAAAACTCCTTTACTATATCTACGTTTTTGACAGCACCATCTCTTACTTTTCTATAAACCCAATATAGCTCATCGTTATATGTTATAAATTCTTTACCTAAACTCATAAACTATTCCATATTCCTACTAACCCCACAATCATCCAAAAAGTATTAAGAAGGATATATGGTTTGTTATCTCTTTCCCATGCACAATATGTAAGGATTACGGCATCTATTGTATTCCAAATCCACATCGCAAGGAATGGAGTATCCTTTCCCATAATTGATAACATGCCAAAGGCAAGAATTCTCATCACAACACCAATTCCTTCTAATAATTCTAAAAGTTTATCGGATTTAATAATTTTGTAACTCATTTATTTAATTCGCTTTCCGTTTTTATATACCCACAATTCATCAACACCATCTTTGGTGATAATGATTGTATAGATTTCATCCTTTTTAAAGATACGACGTATCCAATTCCAAATTCTTTTCATTAGTTAAGGCAGATTGGGCCAAATCTTTCTTCAAATGTTGGCGGTTTTAAATACTCCTCAATTTCAATGTGAACGGCTTCCATAGCCCTTTCATTATCTTCCCACTCATAATCATCCGACCTTTCCTGAATATAAGCGTGAATGCAACGCATAATCATCATAAGAGGAAGAGATTGCTCCATAAGGTATGGAACTAACTCATTGTTTACCTCATCACTTAGTTGTTCGTTTGTTACTTTCATGCAAATAAATATTAAATGGTTGTCTTATCTTCAAAGGCAAAATGATAAGCATCAACGGGATGAATTCCACCATCGATATAGTTTTGAGCAGCCTCTTCAACTTCTCCTCTAACACCCCACGCGGAGGCCTCTACCAATACCAATTCAATATCCTGTAAATCTCCAATTGTTAAATCATACTTTGTATCCATAGTTTAAATTTTAAAATGGTAATTGAATTAAATGATTATAAATAAAATCCGCAATCTTTTGAGTTATGGTATCTATATTGATATCACTCCTTTTCAACTGATATGTGCTATTGATACCGATGGAGGAAATCAATTTTAATTCATAACATCCACCTTCTCCCTTTCTTCTACTTAATATACCACTCACTTTCTTTCCTTCACCTTCAATAGAGAATTCGTAATCGGAAACATCTTCTTCGACCGAAACGATTTCAAAGCGGATAGAATTGAGCATATTCAGTTCAACTTCATAAGAATTTATTATTTTCTTATACCCATCGATAGTAAGAAGAGGATTCGCTTTCGTATCATCTACTAATTTTTGAATATCCCATAGGAAATCCTTCCAATCTTTTTTATGACCGTATTTGGCATAGAGTTGTTGTATATCCATCCCAATCGCTTTCATTAGTATCTCATCTATCTCTTTCATTACGTTTCGGTTTCCCAGTCCTAAAATCCGTCCATCGGTTTTAGAATAAGCCTTTTGATAGTTATTTATTCGTTAAACTAAATTTAATATTCTCCAACAATTCCACTTCATTCTCAAAAACGGTCTTTTCGAAGATATCCCTCGCCTTTTCTACTGCTCCCCTCACTACCTCAACCAACTTAGAATGGTAGTTTGGTGTACCGATGTAGTTAAGAGTAAACCGATGGTTGGTAATGGAGACTTCGAATTCATTAATCCTCACCCAATACTCCATCTTTTTGTTGATAAGAAAGTATCTACCACTTACGGGGGCAACTTTAATATCGGTATCCTCATCTCCACAAAGTGTTTCAATGATTTCTACAATTAACTCTTCCTTTCGGTTAAGAGGCTTAGAAGGGAAAAACTTTTCGGTTACCTTTCCCAAAAATGTTTGTTCTACGTTACTCATTGTTTTTTAGTGTTTTAAAGTTTATGAATCAAATATACGAAAAAAAATTGAATATTCCAAATTAAAGTAAATCGGATTTAATTAACCCCCTAATCCTTTCCGCAAGAATTAGATGCCCCTCTTCGGTATAGTGTGGATCAAATATCTCATCCCCTTTCCCCATTTTTATACCAATAGTTGGGAGGTCGGCGAATATAGGGATGCCAATGGTATTATCCTTTGACCATGTCCAATGAGTTACCCTTATCCCCTCTAACGCCTTATTGATTATCTTTATCCAATCCCCTACCTCCGAAGAATACGCTTTGTATCGATTTAGGCGGTGAAGAAGAAGAGATTGCTTAAGTTCGGTAGGAAACCCATCATCTACATTGGTGTTGATTATCGAAACCCAATCGGAGGATTCATTAGGAAGGCGGAAACGGGTAATAGAACTCCATCCAACGATAACCATATCACCTCTCTTAATCCTATCTAAGTTCTGAATAATGGTATGAAAGATAGAATAATTATCTGCTCCACCTCTCGCCATTGTTTGTAAGGAAAGAGAAAACCATTCGGAAAGCCATTCTGAATATATAGGAGGATTGTATCCCTTACTCTCTATGTACTTAATGGATAGAGGAAAAGGATTCCAGTTATAAGGAGTAGAGAATGAATCCCCAAATACCCATAGTGATGCCTTACCGCCGTTTTTTTTCATTCCCATATTATATAGTATTCATACAAATGATTATCTTTTCGGGTGTATCTATCTCATCCTTAGTAACCCAAAGAGTTTTTCTATCATACTCCATAATATAATGACCCGAATCGGTTTGCCTTCTATGTAATAGGATGATGTATTCACTATTCATATTATTATTGTTTAATCGGAATTCATACCACTTATCCTCTTCAATCACTCCTATAATCTTTAATCTATCATCATAATGCATCCCAATCAACTTAGAGATGTTTTGAATCCTTAACTTCGTTTCCTTTGCTTCAAAAGGGTGGGGATATTGTTTCAACCACTCATCTAATACCATACGAGCCTGTTGCTCCGCTATATCCTTTATTTGTTGTCCTATGTTTCCAAATTGAGCAAGAGTTTGTGGTTGTGCTCCCGGTGGTATTGGTATATGTGGCATTATTGATTGATTTTTATATACTTAATCTTCGGTTTGGTTACCTTCATATCTTCATCTACCACCCTATACGCCCATTCCTTTGTATAAGAACCTTCCTTACTCAAATCGAGGAATTCTAATCCCACCCTTTTTTGTGGAAAATAATAAGTACTCCCATTAAGAAGAGAGACCTCCTTAATACGATACGATGTACAACTCCCTAATCCTATCACTCCCAATAGAATTAGCAATCTAAACCTGTTTTTCATATTCTTTTATTATGTCTTTCCATTGAATGTTTACTCACTAAACCCGCTGCCCTCTTATAACCACTTCCGCTTAGTAATCGATGTGCGAGTGAATCGGCTTCCCATTCATCGACCGCATTCCTTTCTCCATTATGCTTTAATAGGATGTGTGCAATTTCATGTGCCTCTATCCATTTCATCTCATCTTTACTTAATCCTTTCATCCCATCTATAAAAACTGATTTTGATTTTGTATCCACAAATCCAAATCCATACTCTTCGAAAACTGGTTGGAAGAATTGGTAAAGGATATCATCATCACATAGAATACTAACTGAAACCTTTTTGTTGAATTCGCTCTTAAACGTTTTTGTTTTCATATTATATTATTATCGATTTAAAAAATTATATATGATATCTCTAAATCCACTTATTGTCTGAATATGATTGAGATGAACAATGATATAATCACCATAGGTATCCCTCAACTCATAATACTTACCATCAAAATCAAACCCCTTAGTATCTCTTCCTAATACCAATCCTTTTCTTCTCCCATCAGAACTCATTAGTATTATATGGTATGCCCCATCTCCTTCGGTAATCTTACCAACTCTCCACTCTCCAATATCTACTCTATAAAACTTATCGTATCCTTCTATCTTAAGTTTCCCCATATAGGTAAAATTTTTTTTCCGAAATTTTCCCTTTGGAGGGGTAATATATATTTTTTCCACACGTAGTAAAAGTCATCACAAATATTCGAGGATACCCCCGCCCTCTTTGAAAAATACAATTTTTTCTGAGTTACATTAAACCTAACCTCATGCACTCCATACGCCATATACACTATATACATGTTACATACTTTTACACATAATGAATTGTACTTTTCTAATCATTGCGTTTGTAGAAGCTCACCGTTTCTGCTTCTCTCCATGGGATATCGTTTTGTGAGAACTTCCTCCATCTGAACCCTAATACCTTTTTACGGTCTGAGTGTCTACCTCTGGGCCTGATTCTACACCCATGCTCTAATTCTAATACCCGTTTAAGAATGAGGATTTGTTCTTCACTCTCCATTGGTACACTTAGTAGTGCGTTATTACTCATATACTATACTGTTGTATATTGTTACTAAATTATTTTTTGTTTCCGCCAACTAACCACATTCCTAAACCTTTCCAATCCCAAGCCAATAGGGATAACACACCCAACGATAGGGCAATCACACAACAACCCAATTCATTCTCTGGCCCTGCGAAATAATGCGAAGGAACTTCTCCCATTAGTATCTTATATCCAACACCAAAGGAGATAAACGTAGTTAAAATGATTTGATAATTTTTCATATTAAGGGTTTTAAGATAAATCACTTAGAATAACACCTCTCTTACCAGCCTTTTGGGCCTCCTCCACACCTTCCCATTGGAAGAACGATTCACGTGGTTTCTCATACAAGTGGAGGTCGAAGTTATTACAAAACTCCTTCAACTTCTCACACTCCCATTGGTAACTCATTTCCCAACCTTCTTTGCCAGGAGCGAAGGTAGTGTATATCCAATCCATCACATTACAGATGTTGTATATCTGAAACTCACCAGTGTTAATCTGGTCAATCACCATATTTCTTCCTCTTTGCATATCCATAGTATTCATAGCTAAATTATTTTTTGTGTCCGTCAATTAAAATTCACACTCAGTTTCCATATACATCTTACGGGTTACCAACTCCCACTTCGCTCTCTCATACATCTCATCAGTAATCAGCCCCAACTCAAAGAAGTTCTCCATATTCAACTCATGCGCCTCCACACCACAATAAAGAGCACTGCTCTCTAAGTAATCCACATACTCAACTAAACTCAACTCGGAAACATTAGGTAAACTTGTCATATCTCTTATCTCTTATTACATAGTAAAACTAATAAAAAAGTTTGAGAAAAACAAGCTTTTCGGAAATTATTTTAAAAAAAAACTCATTGAGAACCAATGAGTTATGAACGATTTACTTTTCCCTTAATATCCTTCCAACAAGGGGATGTATATAAGGCCTCCGCTGCATAGGCCTCCACCTCTAACGGGTGTTTATTGTATGAACCCTTCCATTTTTTGTATTTGGAACGACAGGGTTGTAGTTGATGTGTCCATTCGTGTATAATAGTTGCTATTAACTCTCTGACATCATCTATATTCTTATAGTATATGGTAATTTCATTCTCTATATCATCGTAATCACCACATAAATTGTCCCATTTTTCCGAAGAGAACCCCCATATAGGGTATAATGCCTTCCTCTGGTTCACTCCTAAGTTCTTTTTACACCAAGTAATCACCATATTAGCGATTCTTAACATACCTCCTCTTCCTAATTCTTCCGATGTGGTTTTTAAATATATCCTTTTCATATAAAGCGGTTTATACAAAGATAAGAAAAATCGATAAAAAATCAAAAATAACCCTATTGTACCTATAAATAGAGTCCGGCCAATAAAAAAAGGAGGCTGTCTTCCCAACCTCCTTGAGTATTTTGTAAGGAACTTTGTGTAATAAAAGAGTAAAAGAGAGAATAGAACTTTAACGGAAGATATTCCTTACACTCACCCCAAATGTAACCCTTATTACTTTACTACTGATGTAGAATCTGCTACCACAGCGGTAGTATCAGCTACTACTGCAGAAGAGTCTACTGCCGTTGAATCAGTTGTAGTACCTTCTTCTGAAGTTTTACCTCCACAAGCTACCAACATAGCTGATGCAAACAATGCGAACAACACTTTTTTCATCTTTCTTTTTTTTTAAATTTAACTTATATAACTACTTAACCTAATTTTCAAAACAAAAAGAGATGGGAGGAATCTGAAGGAACATATCCTCCCACTCTTAAATATTGTGGGTATCCCTTTTGGATATTAACCCAACAATTCAGCTCTTACAGCTTTAGCTTTCTTCAAAGAAGGAGCGTACTGAGAAAGAACTTCACCATTGAATCCTACTCTTACACGGTAGTTAATAGTGCCAGAAGGAGTTGTAATCTTCTGAATGTTTGGGTACACTGTTTCGTACATTGTAACCGCTTTCTTTTTTGACATCTTTGCCATTTTTAAAGTTATCAGTTTGATTATCCCTACTGATGGGAGGGTTTGTTATAGTTTAGAGGTCTTATACTAAGGGAGCCTCTATTCTTCCCTTTCTTTTAACTTCGTAAAGATACGATAAATTTTTCAATCTACCAAGTCTTTCTTTAATTTTTTTAGTCTTACCAAATATTATCTACTCTCTCCACTTCTCTACCTCTGAAGTACATCAGCTTCTCATTAGCTTCCTTAGCCTTAAGATGGTTTCTCTCACCATTCTTCTTATCACCTCTGGCATAACAATTAATGCCCTCTTCTAATGCCATTATGTACTTTGCTTCCCAAAATTCGATTTTCGGAAGATAACCATTTGGATACTTTTCATTGTTTCTCATAACTCTCATCTTTTATTACATAGTAAAGATAGGGAATTTTGGGCAATTTTCCAAATATTCCCCCTTCTTTTTTATCCTACCAAAGCCAATCCTTTTTCTATCTCCGCCATCTTATACCCAAATCGAGCCATATGACGGGCTGCTTCTTCTTTAGTAACCACTCCGAACACATATTCACCTCTCATCATTGCTTTGATGGAGTTAGCGAAGTAAGCAGGAGAACCACACTTCGGTTCGTTCCTCACACTCACATACTTAACACCTGCCTCAATCTCAGTACCATTATCTGAACGAAGACCGGAAGATTCATAATCCTCATATATGTCATGCATACCATTGTACTTACCATACTCAAACAAATGAGCGAAGCCGGAAACATCTCTATAAATCCCTTCCTCAACTGAAGAACCATCACTCATCCATAGGTTCACATCCAATGAGTTACCATTAGCGAAGGAAGCGGACTTAACTGATACCTCCACATTAGGGAATTTCTTTTTTACATACTGTTTCACAATAGCACCAGCAGTAGGAGCGTTTCCATAGATTTTGGGAGTAATAGGTTTACCCCAATAATCAGTAGTACGAAGTGATTTAGAGGGGATTTCGTAAGTCACCCCAGCAATTTGAACTTTAGTTTTTGAAGATTTCATAACTTATCTCTTTTGATTACATAGTAAAGATAGGGGATTCACTTGGAAAATCCAAGCTTTTTTTGAATTATTTTTAAAAAAAGTGTAAGTCGTTGATACCCAATGCTGTATGAGACTGTATCACTCTGTATATACAGTGGGGTAGTATGGGGTGCTGTGTAAACCAGCAACCGACTGGTTTAAACCGTCTCCGATTTGTACACCATAGCAAGGATTTGGACAATCTCTTCATAACTTACTGATTATCAACGACTTACCGTCTGTCAGTTGGATATATCTCTCCTCCCGCCCGCCCTACTAAGGTAAGGAATTCTGCCCACATTTCCAAGCAAAACCATAAAAATATTTTGAAAAAACCAAAAATAAAGTCGGTAAAATGCTTGGATAATTGGGCGCTTTTACCTATGTTTGTTATGTAATAAATGATAAGAGTTATGGATAAGAATCGAATATTAATCAACCGAATGAGCGTTGAAAGGATTAACCTCCTCCTAAGTGGAATGGATAAGTACCCCACAGTTACCCAAAGTTGTATAGATGATATGATGGAGAATACCTCATGGATGGATTTGAAGTATGAAACCATTTGTACACTAAACGATGTGTTCGGTGTAGGATATAACCCTACTGCCATTAGTTCCCTATTTGAAGATATTAAATAATAAAACATAAAACTATGGATTGGAAATCAGACAAGAACGGAAGTTATTTCATTAAGCATTCCAACTTTCGAATTGAATCTACGCCAGTTGCCTCCTTTGAAGAAATGGTAACCATCACTAAAGGGCCGGCATTCGGTAAGGGATTGATTGGTAAACGATACATCTCTCTCGCAAAAGCAATCGGAGCAGTTGATATCGTATGTGGAGAGAAATTAATCGGAAAAGGTTTGAATCAGGCTGTTGCTGAGATGGCAGACTTAGGCCTTATCCCCGCTGAAGAATTCGCAGCTTCCGCCGGTAACGTTATTGTAGAACCCCATTACGCATTTAACAATGAGCTCGTTTAAAGAATTGACGGACGAAGAATTAAAATCTCTTTCCGATGATGAACTCTTCGCTTACTTAGATGCCAAAGCAAAACATCTGAGAGAAACCAATATAGTAAAGCCATTAGGTTCTTACCACACTAAACATTTTGCAGCATTTACCAAAGGGGATGCACTCACTACTGAGGAATTAAAAAAAGCAAAAGAGTTAGGTAGAGCCGGTGATGAAGCCTATTCGGAATCTATCAGAGAAGCCGCAGATAAGCAGGGAGGAGACCCTAAGTTTAAAGACCCAAAAATAAAAGTTAAGGTAAGAGGTGGAGGTTGGGTAGATTAGTTTACATTTGTAAAATACAATTTATTATATGTAAAAGTATGTAACATTTGTAAACACGCTTTCTATTGAAAAATTCGTAACTCAGCTCGGAGTCCAATTGAAAATTCTTCAACAAAACACCCAAATATTTATGAAAATTTAAATAAGAAAGGCTTGTTTATGTAAAAAAAATTTCGTATCTTTGCGTGCCAGGAAAAAATCGTTCTATGTATGGATGTGTATGTCCCACTTCACCCCACTTTCTCCCACTTTTTCACACCTCTCTTACTAATAACAAATCCGCTCCTAAGTGTATAATTTTGGTAATTACACCCTCTCATCACTCTACTACTCCACTTTAGGGAATTGTATAAAATCGGCCTTAAATCCCCATATAGACCCATAAAAGGGTGAGTATTAGACCTATAAGAGCCCATAGTGATGAATCCTTATACCACTTCTCCATCCTTATTCTTTTTATAGCGTTGGATTCGGCATACTCTCCCTACTATTCTTACTAATTCTCCTATTGGGTTATTCCCTAATAGGTATCTCAGCCTCGTATCGGATTCTAATGTTCGTTTTTTCATAATTGGTTTCTTTTATACGGTGATTTTAATCTTCCTATCATATCGTGTATTTGTTGGCATAGGTGGTACTCTTCTATCTCTATGAGGGATTCGATTAGGGATTCTAATTTTCGCACCAAATCTTCTCTCCTTAATCCCTTCTCCATATCCATCCCTTTTTTCTTCCTCTGAGTAGAAGGTATATCCCACCTATCAGAAATGTTGTTAATACCCATAGGGGAGAACTCATCCATATCCCTATGGTTATCAGTATCACTACTACTATAAAGCTTAATCCTTGTTCCATAATTGTTTTGTTTTTTTGCTAAATTATTTTTTGTTTCCGTCGTTTTCTAATTCTTCTATACGTCTCTTCAACTCCTTAACCGCTCTCTTTAATTCGGTGAAGACCTCCCAATACGATATACCCCTCACTTCGATATCTTCATCTACTTTGATCAATCCCATATCCCTCATCTCACCCAATCCCTCTCCGGTTGTATTCCTTATCCATAGGGAGGAAGCGGTTATCGGGCCATTAATCACCGCCCCACTCCCCGTTATCGGCCCTCTTAGATATACCCAATCCGATTGTTGGACAGTTAGATTACCGGTGATGGTTACTCCACCCTCTATATCTAATCCTTCCGAATGGAATTGATCGTTATGAGTTGCACCGATGGGCTTTTGTGGTATGGAATACTCCATCCCATCTCCATCTACTATCTTCCCATCTTCACTACGATATAATTGTATTGGTTTCATATTCGGTCTATTACTATTATTGCTGGGTTATGGATACTCTCTCTATAAGTGAATCCCCAATGATGACATATCCCCTCTACTACACTCTTCATTCCCTTTGAGTTTCCGCAAATGATTTCTAAGGGCGGAGTTTGATTCATTAACACCCAATTAGGTAGGGTTTCTCTTACCTCATCGTATCGCTTTTGATGGCAATCAAATGATAGATTCTTCATTCGGATATCCCCATTTTTGTGATTCTTCTTTAAAATACTCTCCTATCTCCCTACTAAGATTTCTCCTAAACCTCTTTACTATATATTCATATGCGGGAGAAACACCTTTATGGTGCTCCCTTAAATTTTCTTTACTCATCCACCAATACCCACCAAAGATATCCCCATCTCTACCCTCTAAACGAATACCCAAATCGGAAAAGATTTTTAATCGATTTCCCAAATGGATTGGATTGAGTAATGGATGGGTGGAATCCAAATTCGGAGCGGAGGAAGGTTTCTCCCATCTCATACTCTCTTCAATTTGCTCACTCAACCACTCTAACTGATAGTGTATAATATTACTTTCATCTACTCCTATCTCTTTTAGTATTTGAGATTGTGGTACATAGTGTGGATCCCATTCAAAGATTCCTCTTCGGTTTTTTAATTCTTCAAAGTATCTCCCTATTCCATTTATAATCTCATCTCTATTATTTCTATTCACCTCAAGTGGTAACCCACTCCAATTTCGGAAATGAGAATAACCACCATAGAATCTATGAATTGGATTTCGGGTAATAACAACTACATTTCCTCTTCCACATCTATCATCTATCTCAATATCCTTGTGATTACACAATCCTTTGAATGCCGTCATTAATAAAGTGCTACCACTCTTATTAAATGTAAATAGGGTCTTATCACTATTAACTATTCGTAAGCACTTCATATACCTAACTATCAATAAATCTTATTCTCAAAATTTTTTCCGGCCGAAGGACTAAGGGAAACGATATCCCCCCTACCCCCGCCCCGCGAATCGGTTATAGGTATTAGTTATCATATACCCTAATACATCGGGTGTTCACTTTTCTCCATTTTTACATAAAAAAATAATGAGTCAAATTTTGAATGAGCAAGAAAGCGTGTGCCATCTTTACACTCATATAAATTAACCACCCTTCCATTAACAATATCGGTGAATCGATACTCAACAAATTTTGCAAATAATCTTTTCATATTATTTTATCTTCAATGCTTTACTAATTATGTCCACAATCCTATTGATTCGCCACTCACTCTTTTTTTCCCTTATTGTTTTAGGTTCGGGTTCGGTATAGTTATATACATTCACACTACCATAACATGCTAACATTGATTGCATATACGCTTGATGTAAGTGTGGGGGAATATCTTTGAACTCACCGATTATTGTAATTGGTAATTCTGTTCCCGTTCCCGCTATCGTAATTGACGAATTCATTTGAGCCTTTGTGCTACCTTCCATTGTTAAATGGGATGAATCATTTGAAAATGTTATACTCATATTAATTTTTATTTATTTCCCAAATATGCCATACAAATGGGCCATCGAATAATGAATCAATGTATGTATGTGTTAAATAATCGAATTCAAAACTATCCCCCGTACCAATCATTTCAAAATTACGATAGGTTGTTTGGTTTTGATTTGGGTCTACCAATACCCACATTTGAATAATACCATTTTGCATTCCAACTTTCAAAACTTGCGAATCAATTGGTAATTCAACCCTTCTTGAAAATCCATATTTGTAAATCGTTCTCATATTTTTATTTTATATATTTTTCAATACAAAGGTTATCAATCATTTGTTGATAGAGTAATACAAATTTATCATACTCATCTATACTATCCTTTGATAGGAGATATTGGAATCTCTTTACCCTTTCCAAATCGATTGCAGTGAGTGAATATACCTCATTCTCTTTCTTTTCCAAATGCATTGTTAGGTCTAACCGCTGAGTTGAATAGTTAATCATTTCTATTATATAACACCCATCAACCTTATGTGTTCCTACAACACAATATCCTCTATATGTGAGGCCTTTTAGCTTATCCCATCCGTCAATCGTCATTTTATCAAACTTCGATTTTCATATTCAATAAGGATTTTACTCAAATCCTCTTTGAACTTTGTTTCATCTCTTAGTGTATCCGCTTTCACCTTAACCCTAATCTCATTAAACTGTCTATCCCAAGCCCATAGTTGATATAGATTCACTCCTATCGCTTTCTTTTCCAATAATACCGCCAAATCCTCTTGCTTTGTATTCCATTTGTTTCGGAAAAGAAAAACGTACTGCTCATCCATTTCCTTAATATCGTTTAAAACCCAATTAGGAAAGGATTCGTTTAGGAGTTTATCTATGTTTACTATGTTAAGCACCGATATTCAGCAGGCTTTTATAATCAAAACTTCTCCATCCCTCATTTTCAATATCCCATACGGTTATCAAATCGGAAATAATTGGATTACCATTCTCATCTAACTTAACCTCCGCATTTCCTTCACCCTTTGGATGCTTATCTTCAGGAATGATATTGAATGATTTAGTACACTTCATCACTCTTTCACTACCATCCTTTTTCTTAAAGGTTACTACCACTTCACCTTGCTTCAAACTTTCTACTAATTCTTCTTTTGTTTTCATATTACTCTTCGCTTGTTTCAGTTTCAGATATTTCATCTTGCTCATTTTGAGCATTAATCATTTCAATTGCTACGGCAAATCCAAATATGAATCCTTTCATCCAATCCTCCTTAGCTATATCACTACCATGATCAAATTCAGCATTCGCCATTTCCTTTACTTGCTCAATCCATTCTAATCTTTCGGTAATAGATTGGATATCTAACATCTTAAGTTCTTCAACTTCTTCATTCGCTGGCTCCATTCCCTCTATCTCCGCCAACTTAGATAGATACATTTTTTCTAAATCCATATAATTGTTTTTAATTTAAGCACTTACTATTCTCACTCTTAATCCTCTTTTTTTCAATTCCAATGTTGTTCGTTTAACATCTTCTTCTTCTCCGGTTTTGATATCACATCTTCCTGTACTATGAACCAATAAAGCACATTGCTCTGCCTGAAATCTATTATGATTACACACCTTTACAAGTGATTCGATGACTCCCTCAAAAGAGTTCACATCATCATTAAGTAGAACTATTTTTTTCATCTTCTAATCGTTGAATCTCTTCTAATAATTTTGTTTGTTTTTCTTCAAATTTAGCTCTTACATATTCACCCAACTCACAACTATCAGTTCTAGATGCAATATCAATCAAATCTATATACACACCTTCATTAAGAGATGCTTTGTAAGATTGAATAATCTGATTACGATAGTAGTTTTTCTGAGCTTCTATTTCCTGCTGTCTACTCATAATAAGTGTGGTTTAGCTTCATTCAATCCTGCATTTGTAACTTTAACAAATTGTGGGTTAAAATCCTTAATATTATCCGCCCCCGCATAAGAAAGTGCTGATTTAACACCATCTAATAAACCATTTATAATAAACTTAACTCCACCTTTATATGGAACTACCGTGCTTTCACCTTCAACATTTCTTTGTTGTTGCCCATGCACAGTTTTTGTTTCCAAAGATGCTGCACCTCTATATCTTTTATATAACCCATTTGATTTCTCAATAATTTGTCCAGGTGCTTCATCTGTACCAGAAAGAAGTGAACCTAACATCACACAATCTGCTCCTACTGCCAATGCTTTAGCAATATCACCACTACTTCTTATACCACCATCTGCCATAATCGGTACTTTTGCCACTTCCTTAACATCCATCAAACTTGTTACATTAGGAACACCAAATCCGGTCTTAACTCTGGTTGTACATAATGAACCACCACCTATACCAACTCTTAACCCATTAGCCCCAGCTTCTTGCAAATCAATAGCAGCTTGCGCAGTTGCAATATTCCCTGCTATAATATCTATTTCACTTTTTAGATTATCTTTACACCACTTAATCATATCGATTACATTTTTATGATGACCGTGTGCCACATCAATCAATAATACATTTGCTCCCGCTTCCACCAATGCCTTTGCTCTTTGTTTATCTTCTTCCTGCACTCCTATTGCAGCCATAATTGGAACATACCTTATTTCTGAATGCCAATCATCATACATTACTCCCCAATCTTCAAACGGCCCACCGAATCCTTCACCATATATTCTACTTTGAAGTGCCCTTATAATCTGAGATTGTTCTTCGATAGTATTAAATCGATGTACACATCCTACTCCACCCAATAACATCATCTTATAAGCCATCTCCCCACCGCAAACAGTATCCATAGGAGATGCAACCAAAGGTCTAATCAATCCATATCTTTCACTCACCAAAGTTCGCAAATTTATATTACTTCTGGATTTAACTTCTGAATACGAAGGAATCAATTGAATGTCATCGTATGTTAGTGCTTCTTTAATCATTTGAATCTCATTGTGTTTAAAATGAGTGAATTATCATATCCCAACCATTCACTCTCATTGTTAATAACTTCATTTAATTTATTTAATGCCATTACCCCCTCTTTCGTTTTATCCAACCTACTAATCATACCCTTATATAAATTATTGTGATGTGGTAAAAATTTAAAGTGTGATTCAATAAAATGAAAAAGAATAATAGAATAAAGTTTTTCAGCATTTGGTTTACCTTCCCACAACTCCGATATCACCCCAAAGGTTTTAAGAAAGTAAACATTATCTCCTAATTCATTATACTTTTTATAATGGGGGTAATGTGATAAGGATGCCGCGAGTTTACTAAGTGCTTCAAAGTTCTTTATAAATTTTTCAATTTGTATGGAAACAATTTGATTTTTTTGAAAGAATCTTTTATTATATTTAAAAACTTTGAAATCATCAATCGAACTTTCTCTTTTGTTTATTTGATTTGATATCTTTGTCAGCTCCCAACTCTGAGGGAGTATGTGCATATCAGTTGTAACTGATAAGATATTTTCTATATCATTAGCATATTCAATAAATTCATCAACTGGATACTGATTATCTTTTGATTTTATATCAAATGTATAATTCCAATAGAAAGATGTAACTAGCCTTTCCAATGGATTTCTCACAAACATATAGATTTTTGATTCAGTATCAATTATATTACTCTTTATGAAATCTATATACTTTTCATCCCTCATATCGGGTAAAAAGTTATATTCTATTTTAAGATAATTCAACAAATTCTCTATCCAAGCTACGAATATAGAACTCGCTGATTTATTAAAAAATACTAAACTTATATTAAGAGATGGAATATAAACTATTCTCATACAATGGCCTCTTTGTTTGTTTATCTAAGAATGGTAATATTGCTAACTCTTTCCCCTTTGCCTCAACCATAATATCAATATCCAATCCATAAGTGTTTGGAAGATTGTTAATAAGATAGGAATGAGCCTGTGGTTTTTCTTTTGGATTGTTTTCGTGCAATGCTTTTGATTCCGAATAATGAACTTCTTGCCCAATATCTTTAGGCCAAGTAGTTGATGCTAATTTAAGAGCTTCTTCTTCAGTTAAACCACCGGTACAAAATTGGTGATGATGATAATCGAATACAATAGGAATACCTGTCTCCTCATAGATATACATCAGGTCTTTTACTGAATACATAGATGCCTTATCATCATTCT
>JACCEC013047106.1_pt1 | contig 43214 bp, 36 predicted proteins | sample 7450121 | NCBI WGS metagenome assembly JACCEC01 (sample SAMN15323455, study PRJNA562643) | freshwater metagenome | isolation source: river surface water | place: USA:Blue River Watershed | collected 2017-08-18 | reverse complement strand
TATGAGTTTTGAGGTACTCCGTCTATCCCCATCGGTGGCCAAGCGATGCCACGATTGTGGCGACTACTAATCTCTTGTCTACTTTGCTGTTGAGAGGCGATCGCACTCCGTCGAACTCACGTTAAAATAATGTAAACTAACAAAGATTTAAGTTAAGGTAGTTCAATCAATGTTAATTTGCCTGGGTTAAACCTTGGGATTAATCGTTTACAGGAAACAGGCAACAAGCAACAGGAAACAGGCAACAGAAATTTCTCTCCCTGCTCCTCCTGAGCGTAGCGAAGGATCTTTCCCCCTGCTCCCCCAACTTCCCCGCTCCTTTTGACGTAGGAAGGATCTCGCCCCTGATGATGAGTTAGGTAAAAAACGATTTTACTCAAAATCAACTCAAAATTTTGGGGAGAAAAAACAACTCCCTCATCGTCAGACAAACTGACAAGCGGGAAAAAACTACTTTCGTGTGACATTGAGCTTCTATTTTCCTGATTGTTGAATGGGTTCAGTGGTACAAGCAACATCCAAAATCAAAAAATTATTGAATTCAGACTCGGAGACCTAATGAGATCAATTATTCGTTTGGGCGCGGTATTGGGAATTGTAGGCAGTACCTTTTTGGTCAGTCCTAACCCGGCATTGCGCGGGTTGAGCTTCTTTCCGGTGGGAACTCAACCCGCTTATGCACTCCCTGAAAACCAAATTCTGGAAAAACTCCGTTCAATTCCGGTGTTTACCATTACCGACACCCAGGGTGCGCCTTTAGTTGCCACTGTCCCCCAAGCCAATAATAAAAAAGCATCGGTTGCAGGTGTATTTATCAGTCGCAATGATGCTGTCGCATTTGTTGATCGCTTAAAAGCTCGTGATCCTCAACTCGCTTCTACTATCCAAGTGACAACGGTTTCTCTGGGTGAAGTTTACCGCATGAGCCAGCAAGCTCAAGGTGCGGAAGATAATGTTCAATTTGCCTATGTTCCGGTTCAAAAACAGGTGGAGTCCGCTAAATCAGTGTTGCAACAAAATGGACAATCGGTAAACGAGTTGAACGGTGTTCCTTTGTTTATTGCTAAAGGTGGGCCTGATAATGGTTATCTCACAATTCAAAACGGGAATGAACAGGTAATTCCGATCTTCTTTAATAAAGAGGATTTGCAAAATATGTTGACTCAATTTAAAACACAACAACCGGATTTAATTTCCAGCGTTAAAATTGATGTTGTGATTCTCGAAGGGTTGTTGGATGCGTTAAAACGGGATAATGATCAGTTTCTCAACCGCATTGTATTAATTCCTCCTCGTGAAACCCTAGAGTATTTAAAACAAAATCAACCCTAAACTCAAATCAATTAGGAATTACGAATTAAAAATTAAGAATTAGAACATTAATTCGTAATTCGTAATTCAAGGAGGAACTTGGAATTATGGCGGAAACAATATCGGGTTGGCAACTGGCGGAATGGTTGGAGGAGGCGTCATCAGACTGTCTTGCCCTTGGGATTTCTCTCAATGAAGTCCATTGGTTTCTCCAAGAGTTAAGTCATTTAGATCGGTTAGCCTTGCGTTTACAAACCTTCAAACAACAACCATTCGTTTCCCTCCAGGTTCCTTGGTCAGAATTCACTCAACTTTGGCAACGACGCCTCACTGAACGCATCCCTGTTCAATATCTGGTCGGGGTGACTCATTGGCGTCATTTTACGTTAAAGGTGGGAACGGCGGTTCTGATTCCCCGTCCTGAAACCGAATTAATTATTGATTTAGCTGAATCGGCGGTTGAAAATCGAGATAGTGAAGGGATTTGGGTTGATTTAGGCACAGGAAGCGGTGCGATCGCTTTGGGTTTAGCGTCGGGTTTCCCCCAGGCTACTATTCATGCAGTCGATACCAGTTTAGAGGCATTAGCGATAGCGAGATATAACGCTCAAACCGCAGGTTTGGCTAACCGGATTCAATTTCATCATGGCTCATGGTGGCAACCGTTAGAATGTTTACAAGGACAACTCACAGGCATGGTGTCTAACCCACCTTACATTCCTTCTGGCTTAATTCCCACCCTACAACCGGAAGTTGCCCAACATGAACCGATTTTAGCGTTAGATGGCGGGGATGATGGGTTAGATTGTATTCGTTATTTAGTCAAAACAGCCCCCCGTTATTTACGTTCTGGAGGGGTTTGGATTGTGGAAATGATGGCAGGACAAGGAGAAGCCGTTGCAGAACTCTTAAACGCTCAGGGAAGCTATTCTGAGATTAAAATTATGTCTGACCTGGCAGGGTTCGACCGTTTTGTCATGGCTTATTTAAAATAATTGATGATGGGCAGGAAAACCCTAAATCAATTAGGAATTACGAATTACGAATTAGGATTCTAATTCTTAATTTTTAATTTTTAATTTTTAATTTTTAATTCAAGTGAATTATGGTACAAGTTTCGATTGATAAGTTAATTGATGTAGCTATTGCGGGTCATGGGGTGGTGAGTTTTCCGACGGATACTGTACCCGCTTTAGCCGCACGCCCGGATCAAGCCGAGTTGATTTTTCAAACTAAACAACGCAGTCAAGATAAACCCTTAATCTTGATGGGAGCGACACCGGACGATTTATGGCCCTATGTTAAGGGTACGGAGGAAGAATTATTAATTTGGCAAAAAATTGCTCAACAATATTGGCCTGGAGCGTTAACCTTGGTGTTACCTGCTTCTGCAAAAGTGGGAACGGCGATGAACCCCGTTGATCCTTCGACAATTGGAATCCGGGTTCCTAATTGTGCGATCGCTCAACAGATTTTAGCTCGTACTGGCCCGATGGCAACCACCAGTGCTAATTTATCAGGACAACCCCCCTTATTAACAATGGAGGAAATTAATACTCAATTTCCTAATGTTTTAACGTTGTTTTCCTCAGAATTTGATACAAGGATTACCGCATCTACGATTCCTTCAACGGTGGCAAAATGGCTCATGAATGGTCAGTGGGAAATCTTGCGACAAGGTGGGATTAAGTTATGTTTTTAAATGGAAATTTATAGTCCCCGTAATTTATCTTTTTATACAATTCATTGAGGCTTGCTATATAAATCAAGGTCTCAAGCTATCATGATGCGTGATATTGCTAACGTTATAGAGTGAGTGGGACTAAGCCGATGGGTTGGAGCGATTTTTTCTATTTAGGTTTTGGGTTAGGGTTGGGGTTCGTCTTCCCTCGGTTGTTGGGGGGGAAGGGGAAAAAATCATCTGAACCCATCGTTACGGATGAATTGCCCAAGACAAGTGATAATGAATATGAACAACAGGTGCAAGCCCTCTCTCATCAATTAAAACAAACTCAACTTGCTTATCAGATGGCGGCGGAGATGAGTTTATTTAAAGCTGGATTTTTAGCTCGCACATCCCACGAGTTGCGATCGCCCATCAATAGCATGATCGGAACGTTGCAACTGATTTTATCTGATTTATGCGAAAGTCCAGAGGAGGAACGAGAATTTATTCAACACGCCCATGCTTCAGCCCTAAAAATGGTGGGATTATTGGATCAAATCATTTTTGTCGCTAAAACGGAACATGGCACAGACACAATGAATATTCATGCCATTCAGTTAGCAAAAGTTATAGATGAGGTTGAAGATTTAACTTGTATACAGGCGACAAATCGAAGTATTCGATTAAAAATTGAACCTGCAAATAAAGATATTTATGTTTGGGCAGATCTACCTCGACTGCGACAAGTTTTAGTCAGTTTAGTCGATACTGCAATTGCTCAAATGAGTGAAGGAACTGTCAAGGTTTCTGTCCATTCTTCTCCAGAAACAGGCTTTGTTCATATTTGGGTTGATGATCAACGTCCAATTAGTGCTTGGAGTGAATCTTGGGATTTATTAAAATCAACCTTAGAAAAGGAACAAACCCCCAGTGATCAGATAACATTATCCCCAGGAATGCGGCTTTTAATGAATCAAACTTTATTAAGTTTAATGAATGGACGTTTAGAAGTTTTAGCGATTCCTTCAGAGGGAGAAGATTCTAATTTTAATCGGACTCAATGTTCGATTCCCATTGTAAAATAAGTTAGGTGGAAATCTAAGTTGAAGATCTCGGATGACAATTCAGGGGTTAAAAAGGAATTGTAAAGAATATCGTCATCCCTAAAAAACCCGAAACCATTCCAGAGGTTCCCTAATTGTGTAATAATGATCCGGCAGTATCCCAACAAGTCCTAGCGTCCGATGGCCGATCGTCCTCAAACTCCTGATGAACTAGCCCAAGTATTAGCTGAATTTCAGGATCTCCATTTTGAACTTCCTGATCCAGAAGCAGAAATTCCTGAATTAGATTTTGAACGCCAAATTGATGTCGCTTGGAAAGTTTGCGATCGCTTCGACTTGCAAACCGAAATCTGGCGCGGCAGAATTTTAAGAGTTGTTCGCGATCGCGAGAAAAAAGGCGGCGAAGGACGAGGAACAGGCTTTTTAAATTGGTTAAAAGAACGAGAAATTAGTAAAAGTCAAGCCTACGCATTAATTGAATTAGCAAATAGTGCCGATACCTTATTAATTCAGGGACATCTTAACCCGGATGCGATTAATAATTTTAGTAAACGAGCTTTTGTAGAAACGGCAAAAGCTCCCGCAGAAGTACAACAAATGGTGAGTGATGCTGCTTGTAAAGGCGATCGCATTACCCGCCGCGAAGTTCGACAATTAAATGATGAATGGACGGCAATGAGTTCGGATTTAATTCCTGATGAAATTCGGGAAAAAGCCACAGAAGGTTCGATGCCTCCTCGATATCTTGCTCCCTTAGTTCGAGAACTAGAAAAATTACCCGAAGCTCACATCACAGAATTGCAACGGGAAATGATAGAAAATCCTGATGTTGATACCATTAAACAGTTAACCTCAGAAGCTAAAAATTTATCAAAATATTTAGATGCTGCGGCTCAAGTTCAAGCGTTAAATCAATCTTCAGTGGATATGGAAATGGCATTAGAAGAAGCCTTGCGGGTGGGATGTTTAAATACGGCTTCTGATTTAGTCAAACAAGCGACTGTTCTCGAACAAACGATGGTTAAACTTTATAGCAGTTGGAAACGAGTTGGCAGTTTAGCCGATCGATTATATGTCGATACAGGGGCAAGTACCCCCCATTTGCGATCGCTTTTAGGATGTTTAGAACAGTTAGCGGGTCAAATTATTGAAGTGCAATTAGGAGACGGTAGTGAAGGTAGAATTCGGTTACAAATTCTATCTGATCGTGAGTGAACGAGGTTTTTTAGCACTGGCGATCAGATCCCGCGATCGCGAATTCCCATCAAAAGTTAAAATAAAATAGTTGTGCTGAATTGGGGTGTGAGTGACGTTGTTCGGATGCCGGAGATGGGGAATTGAGATTAAACTGTTTCATCGTCTACTGTTACGCGATTAACGTCTCTTTTAACATCAACGTGATAAAATCTAATCCTACAATATGATAGAACGGTATACTTTGCCCGAAATGGGCAATTTGTGGACAGAAACTTACAAGCTGCAAACTTGGTTACAAGTAGAAATTGCCGTCTGTGAGGCGCAGGCAGAGTTAGGATATATTCCATCCGAAGCCGTTGAAGAAATTAAAGCAAAGGCGAATTTTGATATCAAGCGGGTGCTGGAAATTGAGGCAGAAGTCCGCCATGATATGATTGCATTTTTAACCAATGTTAACGAATATGTTGGGGATGCTGGACGCTACATTCATTTAGGCTTAACCAGTTCTGATGTGTTAGATACAGCCTTAGCGTTGCAGTTGGTGGCGAGTGTGGATGTCTTATTAGAACGCACAGAAGCCTTAATTCAAGCCATCCGTTATCAAGCGCAACAACATCGTGATACGGTGATGATTGGTCGTTCCCATGGCATCCACGCTGAACCGATCACCTTTGGGTTTAAATTGGCGGGATGGTTAGCGGAAGTCTGCCGAAACCGGGAACGTTTGGTGCGTCTGCGTCAAACCGTTGCGGTGGGTAAAATTTCTGGGGCTGTGGGAACCTATGCTAATGTTGATCCCAGAGTCGAAGCGATCGCTTGTCAAAAATTAGGACTCGAACCTGATACCGCTTCTACCCAAGTTATTTCCCGTGATATTCATGCCGAATATGTACAAACTTTAGCGTTATTAGCGGCAAGTATTGAACGGTTTGCGGTGGAAATTCGTAACCTGCAACGTACCGATGTTTTAGAAGTAGAAGAATTTTTTGCTAAGGGTCAAAAAGGTTCCTCAGCAATGCCGCATAAACGTAACCCCATTCGCAGTGAACGGTTAACGGGAATGGCGCGAATTATTCGCGGAAATGCGGTGGCGGCGTTAGAAAATGTTGCCCTTTGGCATGAACGGGATATTTCCCATAGTTCCGTTGAACGAATGATATTACCTGATTCTTCAACGGTGGCTCATTTTATGTTAGTTGAACTCACAGATTTAGTCAAGAATCTGTTAGTTTATCCCGAAAATATGCAGCGTAATATGAACCTTTATGGTGGGGTTGTCTTTAGTCAACGGGTGTTATTAACCTTAGTTGAAAAAGGCATCAGCCGCGAGGAAGCCTATAAAATTGTGCAATCTTGCGCCCATACCGCTTGGAATAAAACCGATGGAGATTTCCAAGCCTTAATTAGAGAGAATGAACAAGTTAAAGCTAAATTATCTCCTGGAGAAATTGATGCTTGTTTTGATCCTAAACATCACTTGAAAAACCTTGATCAAATTTATCAACGGTTAGACATTTAAACTCGAAAAAACTGGGCTTAAATCTAAAATTAGTAGGGATGGATAGTCAGTCTTAATGATCCAGAAAAATAGATTAAAAGCCAATTAATTCTAGGGGGCAAGAAAACCTTGCCCCTACAAAGAAATATTGGTATTATTAAAATTAATAATCTTGATTATTTGGTCTGACTTAATCATCAAATTTCCCCAGAATTAACCCGGTTTTTAACGACTAATATCAACACCCTTTTAACCGGAGTTTTCCTAAAGCTATGATGCGATTATTTTTATTTTTATTCCTGATTTTGGGTGTCAACTGTCACCCCGTTAATGCCCAAAATTTAACTACTCCACCCGCTTCTCCGCCCGCTTCTCCGCCTCCTGTCGTGGTTCAAGATTATAATCAAGTTCCGGCTTCTGAAAAATTAGTAGATATTAGAAGTGTTAACTTGAATATTCGTCTTGATATGCGTTATGCCACAACCAACAATTTTTTAAAGAAAAAACTGTATTCAGTTCCCCGTTGTTTATTACGGTCTGATGTCGCCCAACGGTTATCACGAGTACAACAAGATTTAGAAGAAATGGGGTTAGGATTAAAAGTTTATGACTGTTATCGTCCCCTATCTGTAACGCGGCAAATGTGGGAAATTTTACCCGATACTCGTTATGTGGCAAACCCCGCAAAAGGGTCACGTCATAACCGAGGGGCGGCGGTTGATTTAACCTTAGTTGATTTACGCACAGGCGCCGAGTTAGAAATGCCAACAGCTTTTGATGATTTTACCGATAAAGCTGCAAGAGATTACCCCGGAAATTCTCCCCAAGTTCGTCGAAATAGTGACTTACTAGCTGCTAAAATGAAACAACAAGGATTCATCCCATTAATTACAGAATGGTGGCATTTTGATGCCCCCGGATGGGAGAAATACGGCCTTTTAGATGTTCCGTTAGAAAATATTCGTTAACATCTGTAGGGGCGAGGTTTTCTCGCCCAAATTATTATAAATGGTCAGGGAACAGGGAACAGGCGAGACAGGAGAATAGGAAATAGGGAAGAGTAACCGGATTAATTATTTGTAGAAAATATTTAAAGATTTCATATTACACAATACTAAGTTTAAGTAAGTTTTTTAACTTGATTCTTTCAATTTATTTCAAGTCTTCGCTAATTTCAGAAAACTGGAGTAAAATGCTAAGTATAGCTACTTAAACCTAGCTGAATCTGAATTGAGCGCAAACACAATGCAATATTACTTCACCGCATTTATCGTTATTTTCTTTATCGCCTGTTACGGTTATAGTTATTTTATTGTTAAACTTGCTAAACAAAAAGGCGAAGAATTCTTATTTTTTGGAATGTTATTAGGGTTATTTGGATTTATGGCTTTTTGTGCCGCTTCTGTACCCTTTTTACATTGGATGCTGGATTAAAATGCCGTTTTTAAGGTTTAAAAATTATCGATTTTATTATACCCTAAACGGTGATATTAATCAACCTGTTATTTTATTTTTACATGGATTTCTAGGCAATAGTCAGGATTTTAACACCCGACTTTCCCCCTTATTTTCCCAGTTTTGCTGCTTAACCCTTGACCTCCCCGGACATGGACAAACCCAAGTTTTAGGAGATGATATTTATTATAGAATGTCAGAAACCGCAACGGGGTTGATAGAATTATTAAATCATCTCCAGATTTCCCAATGTTATTTAATGGGATATTCAATGGGAGGAAGATTAGGATTATATTTAACACTACATTTTCCTCAATATTTTAAAAAAGTTATCTTAGAATCAACCTCCCCAGGACTCAAAACCGAACCACAACGGTTACAACGGTTTATTTCTGATCTTCAAAAAGTCGAACAATTACAAACCCTAGATTTCAAAGAGTTTTTAAAACAATGGTATGCTCAACCCATGTTTCAAACCTTGAGATCTCATCCAGAATTTGAACAAGTTTTCAACCATCGTTTAAAGAATAATCCCCTAGAATTATCAAAATCTCTCCGTTATTTAGGAACAGGAAATCAACCGTCTTTGTGGGAAAAACTATTTTTAAATAAAATTCCGTTATTATTATTAGTGGGAGAATTTGATCAAAAATTTAAACACATTAACCAAGAAATGCAACAGTTATGTCCGGTTGCTCAGTTGCAAATTCTCCCCAATTGTGGTCATAATATTTTAATCGAAACCCCTCACGCCTGGATGGAAGCTGTTGTTAAATTTTTATCTGAATGAACTATCAATTACAATTTGAACCCTATCAACGCTCTTTTAAAACGCCTCTGAAAACCGCTTACGGAATTTGGGAAACCCGCTCTGGAATTATCTTAAGTTTAACCGATGAACACGGTAAGATAGGATGGGGAGAAATAGCGCCTTTAAGTTGGTTTGGGTCAGAAACCTTAGAAGATGCGATCGCGTTTTGTCAACAACTTCCCGCTTTAATTTCAATTGAAACAATTTTCACCATCCCCGACCCTTTACCCGCCTGTCAATTTGGGTTTGAATCTGCATTTATGGAGTTAAATTCTAACGCAGATGTTGATTTATCCCAACTTCAGTATAGCGGATTATTACCCACTGGAGAAACAGCATTAACAGCTTGGGAAACTTTATTTGAACAAGGATATCAGACCTTAAAATGGAAAATAGGGGTTGATTCCATTACAGAAGAAATTAATCTTTTTAAACAGTTAATAAAAAGGATAACAAAAACCCTAGAAACCGGGTTTCTTCAAGAAACCGGGTTTCTATCTGGGAGTTCTAAAATCCGTCTCAGATTAGATGCGAATGGCAGTTTAACCTTTGAACAAGCGCAACGCTGGTTAGAAACCTGTGATGTAATTAATGCTCATCATCAATTCATCGAAATCGAATTTTTAGAACAACCTTTACCGATTGAGCAGTTAGAATTAATGTTAGAATTAGGCGATCGCTATTCTACCCATCTTGCCTTAGATGAATCCGTTGCTAATTTACAACAATTAAACGATTGTTATCAACAGGGATGGTCAGATATTTTCGTGATTAAACCTGCTATTTTTGGTTCTCCTAAAATCCTCAAAAACTTTTGCCACAATTATCAAATTGATCCGGTTTTTTCTTCGGTATTTGAAACCAATATAGGTCAAAAATCGGCTTTAAAACTGGCATCTGAACTTTTATTATCTGATCGTGCAGTTGGATTTGGAATTAATCACTGGTTTATAGTTTAAATTTATATTCAATAAATTGAGTCAATTCATGAGGAGTGGTGACAGATGAAGCTGAAAGCGTTACTGGCAAAAGCAGGGATATCCATACCGTCCGAGTTTCATCCTGCCTTAGAACAAGAAGTGAAGGGGTTAACAACAAACTCCATCGCTTGTCAGTCAGGAGATTTATTCTTAGGAATGCCAGGAACCCGTGTGGATGGGGGAGAATTTTGGCCAAATGCCATCGCCTCTGGTGCAGTAGCCGCCTTCATCTCCGAAACCGCCGCTGAGAAAACCCAAGACCACATCGCAGCCGAAAACCCCTGTATTATTCCCACCCCGGATATGACCCAAACCTGCGCCCAAATTGCAACGGCGTTTTATGATGATCCCGCGAAAAAAATGCAAATGGTGGGGGTGACGGGAACCAATGGTAAAACCACAACCACCCATTTAATTGAATATCTCCTCAGTCACAGCAACCATGCAACGGCCCTACTGGGAACCCTTTACGCCCGTTGGCCCGGATTTCAAGAAACGGCAACCCATACCACCCCCTTCTCTGTTGAACTCCAAGGACAACTCGCTGATGCAGTGGCGGCGGGTTGTGAATTCGGGGTGATGGAAGTCAGTTCCCATGCGTTACACCAGGGACGGGTTCTCGGTTGTCCCTTCCAAGTGGCGGTGTTTACTAATTTGACTCAAGATCATTTGGACTATCACCCAACTATGGAGGATTATTTTGCCGCTAAAGCTTTATTATTTAGTCCCCAATATCTCAAGGGTCGAGCCATTATTAACGCCGATGATCCCTATGGTCAACGGTTAATTGCCCAATTAGGGGATCAGGCGTGGAGTTATAGTACCCATGACTCAACGGCTGATTTATGGGCGGATCAACTGTGTTACGAGCCCACAGGGGTTAAAGGCGTTCTCCATACTCCCCAAGGAGAGGCGGCGTTTTATTTACCTTTAGTCGGTCAATATAATTTATCGAATTTGTTAGCTGCATTGGGGGCGGCGTTAAGTTTAGGCTTAGATTTAACCGCCTTGGTAGAAAAAATTGCTGAGTTTCCGGGTGTTCCAGGTCGGATGGAACGGGTGCAAATTAGCCCCAATCAAGATATTAGCGTGATTGTGGATTATGCTCATACCCCCGATAGTTTAGAGAATTTATTGAAGGCGTCCCGTCCGTTTATTCGGGGTCGGATGATTTGTGTGTTTGGGTGTGGGGGCGATCGCGATCGCACCAAACGCCCGAAAATGGGGAAAATTGCCGCAGAATTAGCAGATGTAGCAGTTCTGACCTCGGATAATCCCCGCACAGAAGATCCCGAACGGATTTTACAAGATGTTTTAGCTGGAATTCCTGAGACGATCAAGCCGATGGTGATTGCTGATCGATCTAAAGCCATTCACACTGCGATTTTGGAGGCTAAACCTGGAGATGGCGTTTTAATTGCTGGAAAAGGTCACGAAGATTATCAAATTTTGGGGACAGAAAAAATTCATTTTGATGATCGCGAACAAGCCCGCGAAGCTTTAGCGAATCGGATGCAATAGTCTAATTACCGCCCAAAAATCGTTGCTCAAAGAGGGTTGAGAGTGGGGAGTTTGTTAACTCTTGCTTTCAATCCTCAATTTTTTACCAAACTTTTACTAAAATTTTACAAAATCATCGACAAAAACACTGGAATCTTAACATAAAACTTGATAGGATCGGCGAACAAGTATTAAGCTCTGGGTTTAATTAATAGCTTCAGCTTTCCATTTTCCAACCAGATTAGTTGATTCATTCAATTAACCAGAGATTGCATTTTGTTGATTGAAAATGTGACCCCCACTGACACAGAAGAGAGAGTCAAATGGAACTATTTTTTGCCTATTATACACTCGGAGCTTTAGCTTCATTTTCTGTTTGTTTCAAAGCCTTTGTAAACGATTCAACAACTCCCTTAAGCGATCAAACATCCTGGGGAGTTTTAGCAGTAACAACGGTTTTTTGGCCGATTACCATTCCGATTTCTTGGCTAGAATTAACCACTAAATCACAAACAGCAATCATACCGTCTTCGGGTAGCATAGTTGAAAATCATTTCTATCCACCCCAGATCACTGTGATTAAACCATCTCCTGCGGAAACAGTGCAACCTTTGCCAAAAAAAGTCAATAATAATCAACTTCGATTTCTACCCTTGGGATATTTACTCCGACAAGCGGGATTAGTCACAGACTTTCAAATTAAGTTTGCTTTACAAGTTCAAAAAGACAAGTTAAAACATCTCCGTTTAGGGGAAATTTTAGTAGATCAAGGGTGGATTGAGCCAGAAACTATTAATTTTTTTGTTGAGCATTTACCGACGCTCTATCAACAATTTAACAAAAAATCTTTGAGTGAATATTTGAAGATGGCTAAACTATTAGATGATCAACAAATCAATGAAATTCTAACAGAAAACCCAAAAACTAATTTACAATTGGGTGAGTTAGCGGTAGAGAAGGGATGGGTGAAACCAGAAACTATTAATTTAATATTACACTATCTCGGAGAACAATATCAAGTTCAGGTGAGTTGAAACTGAACGTTTCCTTATGATAGAATCAGGAGGCATCTAATCTACATAAGTGGTAAAAATCATTAAGATTGTACCCAAGCTTGTTTAAAAATATAAACAGAAAGAATAATCAAAAATATTCTAAACATTAAACTAACGGTTTGATCAGACAATTTCGGTAAAAATCGAGTGCTAATTTGGGCTCCTAATAATCCTCCTAATCCTAATATAATTCCTTGAAGCCATAAAACATTACCTTGGATTGCGTGTCCGAAACAAGCAGAAATAGCCGTAATGACAATCACTCCTAAGCTGGTTTGAATTGCAACTTTAATGGTTTCTCCTAATAAAACAATTTGCAAAGGAACCATAATAATTCCGCCTCCGACTCCAAATAATCCCGCTAAAATTCCGGCTGACCCCCCGGTTAAAATTCGAGCTAAAATAGGATTGAAGACAACATTTTGCTCCCCAGCAGCCGTAGATTCAGAATTTTGCTGTTCTTCTTGTTGTTTTTTCTGAGACGTGATTTGTTTGCGAAGTTCAACTAAATAAACATTTAATAATAATAAACATCCAAACAGAAATAATAATAAACGTGACGGAAATAACTCGGCTAAAAACACCCCAATTTGTGCCGTTAATATGGCTGGAAATCCAATACCCATCACCCGATTTAAACTTAAATATCCCATGCGCCAATTTTGGATGCTACCCGAAATTGCGGTGATCACAATTGATAAACTACTGGTAGCAACTGCTTCAACTGGGGTATATCCTAACGCCACTAATAAGGGTACTAAAACTGTCCCTCCCCCAATTCCTAAAAAACCCGCTAAAATTCCAGCAATTAATCCCGCCGTCGCCAAAATCATTAATTCAAAAGAGGTCATCTTTAATGCTTCCGTAGGATGGGTTAATGATCATCAATTTTTGGACAGAAATCCCGTTTCTGAAATTGGGGGTAAAATCGATTTAGAAATCATGCCATGAACTCCTTTTTGGGGACAATTAACAACTTGAGTAATTCTAAAATTAGCCGCTAACGAGCATAAAACATAAGCGTCTTCAGCGTCTAATCCAAAGAATTGTTCTAAAACCTGAATCATTTGTTTTAAAGCGGCTTCAAATGCCAAATCTAAGGTTTCTGCAAATCCCATTGTAATCATATCCGATGGCGTTTCTGCTAAGGGAGATGTTAACGATATATTTTTATGTAAAATCAGTTTAATTTTACCATTCATTGAAGTTTCAATAGCTGTAACATTCACTTCTCCTTCCCCCTGTGCCGAATGTCCATCTCCAATAGAAAATAATCCACCCGGAACAAAAATAGGTAAGAATAAACGAGAACCTGCTTGCAATTCTGGGTTATCTAAATTGCCCCCATAAATTCCGGGTGGAATTGAAGAACGTTGTGTTTCGGGTGTGGCGACTCCTAAAATTCCAAAAAAGGGTTTTAAGGGAATTTTAATCCCACGATTAGGGGGAAATTCTGCAATATTTTGTTCTAAATCTAAGGGAATAAATCGTAATCGAGATTGAGAAAATTGTTCTGGTAAAGCACCCCACCCAGTCCGAATAGCATTAAATCCTATCGCTAAACGGGGGGTAATTTCTTCTAATTGAATTTCTAAGATGTCTCCAGGTTCTGCATTTTGAATATAAATCGGGCCAGTTAATAAATGAGAACCTGGCCCAACAATTCGTTCAGGAGGTAAATTTTGGCAAATTTCTATCAATTCTGGGGTTAAAAATGTTGACGGTGCATCCGGGTAGATTTTAAATCCTGTATAGGTTTCTACTGTAATCGAATCCCCAGAGTTGATGATTAAAGCTGGAGGTAAATTGCAGGAAAACCCTCCTAAATGCACCGTTGTGCAAGTCGCTTTGAGTGTATGATGAGTCATGGGTTTAAAACCTCGATTTATCCTTAATTAAAACATGAATGGAGACAGATTATAAACAGATTTAAACCATTTTTTAGATTGTACGGATTAAAAAATTGATTTTTGGCTCAAAAATTAATTATAGAAATTCATCTAAAGTAGAGTTTTTTGCTTAAAAATTAGTGAGGTTTATGACAATTATTCAAGAAATAATCAGATGTTTAAATAAGACAACGAATTAAATATTAACAATTTCCCATCGAGATCAACAGGATAATTAGAAATCGGGTTTCTGGGTTAAATCTAGGTTAGGATACAAAGATTGTTGCAGAAGCCCGATTTCAAGGAGTCTATCGTGATGTTTTCTAATCTAAATTATCCGGCCAGAGATTGCGTTCTTGTAACCATTGTTTATTAAACAATTTAGATTGATAACGAGCACCCCCATCACATAAAACCGTCACAATGGTATGACCTGGCCCCATTTCTTTTGCTAAAGCTACCGCCGCCGCCACATTAATTCCAACGGAACCCCCCATAAATAATCCATCTTTTCTTAATAGTTGATAAATTACCCGTAAAGCTTCAGAATCATCAACTAAAATGGCATCATCAATGGGAACATCCTGCATATTTGCCGTAATTCGACTATTCCCAATTCCTTCGGTAATAGAATTGCCTTTAATCGTAATTTCTCCGGTTTTTACATAACTATATAACCCACTCCCCATCGGGTCAGCAACAACAGTTTTAATTTGAGGATTTTTCTCTTTTAAAAACAGTGAAACTCCGGCAAAAGTTCCTCCAGTCCCGGTTGCAGCGACCCAAGCATCAACTTTTCCATCGGTTTGTTGCCAAATTTCCGGCCCGGTGGTTTCATAATGGGCTAAACGATTAGCTAAATTATCAAATTGATTTGCCCAAACTGCATTTTCCATTTCGGACGCTAAACGCCCTGATAATCTAACATAATTATTAGGATCTTTATAAGGAACGGCCGGAACTGGGCGAACTTCTGCTCCTAATGTTCTTAAGGCTTCCATTTTCTCAGGAGATTGAGTTTCAGGAATAATAATTAAACATTTGTAGCCTTTAGCATTACAAATATGGGCTAATCCGATTCCGGTATTTCCTGCGGTTCCTTCCACAACGGTTCCACCGGGTTTAAGTAATCCTTTGTCTTCCGCATCTTTAATCATATATAAAGCTGCCCGATCTTTAACAGACCCCCCCGGATTTAAAAACTCTGCTTTTCCTAAAATTTCACATCCGGTTTCATCGCTGAAACTATTTAATCGAATTAAAGGCGTATTCCCAATTGTACCAACAAAACCGTTTTTAATGTCCATGAACAACGTCCTAGTTAAAATTTTGTACTGCGTTTCTTTTATTGTAGGGATTAACTGGACTAACGGAAAAACCCGATTTATGATTTTTGTTTTCACAAATCGGGTTTTATTGTTCTGATTCGTTTATTTATTGGGTTGAGGGGTTAGACGTAAATAAGGTTTAACTTCTTGATAGCCTTTGGGGAACTTCTCTTTCAAAACTTCGGGGTCTTTGAGGGAAGGAACAATCACACAATCCTCACCATCTTTCCAGTCCGCAGGGGTGGCGACGCTGTAGTGATCAGTGAGTTGCAAAGAATCAATCACCCGCAGAATTTCATCCAAATTCCGTCCGGTGCTGGGGGGATAAGTTAAGCTTAAACGCAGTTTTTTATTCGGGTCAATAATAAAAACAGTTCGCACTGTAACCGCAGCATTTGCATTGGGATGAATCATGTCGTACAACTCGGACACTTTGCGGTCTGGGTCTGCTAAAACTGGATAATTAACAGTGGTATTTTGAGTTTCATTAATATCTTGAATCCAACCTTTGTGGGACTCCGCATCATCCACACTTAAGGCAATCACTTTAACGTTGCGTTTGTCAAATTCGGGTTTTAATTTCGCAACGGTTCCCAGTTCGGTTGTGCAAACGGGTGTATAGTCCGCCGGATGAGAAAATAACACCACCCAACTATCCCCAGCCCACTCATAAAAGTTAATATCACCTTCGGAGGATGCTTGAGTAAAGTTGGGTACGGTATCCCCAAGTCGCAGTGTCATAGTTAATATCCTGTAATTTCAATTCAATCTTGCTTTTTCATCATACCCCAGTTTTCCCATCGGATTCAAGGAATTTCTCAAAATGCCATTCCAAGCAACAAAATGGGAGGGACTAGGGAACAGGGAACAGGGAACAGTAGAGACGTTGAATGCAACGTCTCTACAAAGCTGGGGGTTTTTCCCCTTAACGTAACCGTAAAAAGAGGGTTGCGTGCTGAACATTTCCCACGCGATCGCGACTACTAATGGTAAACGATCGCAAATTATCAAAAAACGGTTTAGCCGAAAGTTCAACTAATTTAAACAACGGTAATTGTTGATTTAAAAACTCGCGGCTGGTTAACCAATTGAGATAGAAATAACCTTCATTACTTTCGGGTAAAACGTCTAAACTGGCTTTAAAATCCGGGTCTTCTGTAATAATATTAGCCGTGTTTGCCGCCGATAACGCTTCATCCATCGCTTCAACTGAAGTGGTAAAAATTTCATATTTTCCCACCGTTGAATGGACTCCTTTTGCATTGGCTTGAATTAACCGAGTTTTAGTTTTAGCTTTATCCTTTTTCTCTAAAACCACTGGGGTTAATTTTGTCCAAGCGGAAAGGGTATTTTGATTCAGGGTAAATGAACCTACACTATAGCCTTGTGCTGTGGCAATTTTATCTAAATTTTCGATAGATTGATCTGCATTTTCTGAACGTTCAGCAACAAAAACCCAGTCCCATTTTTCATCATCATGGGGAACCACTGCTAAGGCATATTCTCCTGTCACCCAACTAAAAATATCTTGGGGTAAATCTAACCCCCATAAGCTTTTAATTCCCTGGATGGGTTGGTTAACAAATTTTTCTAAAGATGGATTAACCGCAACAATTTCCGAGAAATCTAACCACAGTTGTTTTAAGTCTTTTCCTGCAATTAATAAGGGACTTTTAGAACTAATATAATTTAACACTTCTACGGATTGAGAGAAGGCTGGAGAAGGGTTAATTGTATCAACTTCTAAGGCAGTTATCAGTACGGTTTCTGCTAAAAGTCCTTGAGGATTAACCCCTAACGATAAAGCTAAACTCGGTTGTTGACTGATAAATTCTTCATCTTCAGAAGGAGTTAATTGCCAATTTCCTAAATTAAAATATCCAAACCCGATTCCCCCTGGCTTGAATTCCTGTAGAGCTTTTTGATAAGCGTCTGATTGACTTAAATTTAGATTAGCCTGCACCGTATTTAAGGCTTCTTTCATCACTTTGGGATAGTTCGCAAATAACACAAAGCGATCATTAATCATCGCCGTTACTAAACTGGGTGCATCGTTTACCTCTCCTTCAAAGGGTCGGCGATATACTAATTTTACCCCTCGATATTGATCCTCTACAATCTCTAAACCGGACTTCATTTGTTTCTGCCAAAACCGATCTAAAGCTTCTTGACTTTTTTGCGGGTTTTTAGTAGATAAAGCGACAAAATATCCGGGTTGTTCCCCATTATCAGGGGCGCGATCTAAATCCGGTGTAACTAAAGCCCAAGTGATTTCATTTCCTAACCAGGGTTGAATATCTTTGCCATAATTTAACCCCGTATTTGCTAAAAGACTTTCTTTAATTGGGTTCAGTTCAATGCGATTATTATTATTTTTTTGTGAAAAGGTTAAAAGTTTTCCAACCGATTCTAACCGATCTGGATTTACTAATAATGAAACCATAGCGGGTGCTGTCCGAGGAACAAATATCGCCGCCTCTGGTGCTGTTTTGTTGCTACCTGTTACTAAAGCGGTGGGATTTTGACCCGAAAGCCAATAAAACCCCCCAATTCCCAGGAGTCCTAAAACCACCAGACCAATGACCAAAATCTTAGGAAATGAGCGTCCTTTCATAAGCTTAACCGTTGAGTCAATAACATTGCTCGATGGGATTCCATTCTTTATTATCCGTCAGTTGTGTCCTATAGCAATCTGTTTAGGGGTTGTAATATTTTAGGGTAGGGGTTGGGTTTTCCAACCCAGGCGTAAAGAAGGTTAGGAGATCTAACCCCTACGGTTATTTTTCACCAATCATTTAGACTTGCTATATGGGTACAGATGAGCAGGATTGACGTTAAAAAAGTTTAAGAAATATGCCTTTATATTATAATGAATAGACAGGATTAATTAGCATTTAATCTTTCTCAAGTTAAGTTTAAATCTCATCACATTCATCCCAGTTCTAACCCCATGACTTCAAGTACACCCGTTTTATCAGCTTGGCAACAACTTAGAAACCAAAGTATTACCTGTGAACAAGCTTTAAAAAATTTAGTCGATGACCAGGGAATTTTAAATCTAAAATTATTAGATCGAGATGTGAGTTTCCGATTTTTTAGGGAATTTCCCGATCGCAATATTTTACCCCCGGTTATTCCTTTATTATTATGGCGAAATTGTTATTATTTAGGTTGTCCTGTGGAAGTGCCGATGGATACCTTGAGAATGATGGGCGATCGCACTTTTTCAGATATTAAAATTATCCCCATTGATGATAAAAGTTATCGCGCTTGGTATCATGCTCAAAATCTTGATCCGCATCGAATTACCGCCACTCCTTTAATTAACCCGTTAACGGGGGAATTAGAACCGGAAAACGTCAGTGAAACCACCGAATTATATTTATCAAAAGCCGCCGATCAACTAACTCGAATTAAAACTTTAATTTCAGGAGCATTAAGAAATCGTGCCAGTGATATTCATTTAGAACCAACCCAAGACGGCTTAAGAGTTCGCTATCGAATTGATGGTTTACTTCGCAATATTACGCTGTTACCAGGGGATATTGGGCGCAAAGTTATTGTAGCCATTAAAGTGATGTCAAATATGGATATTGCCGAAAGTCGTCGCCCCCAAGATGGTAGAATTGGAGAGAATTATGTTTCTGAACAAGACTTAGAAGTTGCTCTGGATATGCGCGTGAGTACCTTGCCTTGTGTGGGGGGAGAAAAAGCTGTTATTCGATTATTACCCCAAGAAAATCCCTTCTCAGGATTAGAAGATTTAGGCTTTTCAGAAACCACATTAAATATTTATAAAAGTTGGTTGTGTCAACCCCAAGGCATGATTATTTTTACCGGGCCAACGGGGTCAGGAAAAACCAGTACCCTTTATAATAGTTTGTTGGCTGTAGCGACAGAAAATGTTAATGTTGTTACGGTAGAAGATCCGGTTGAATATGTTTTACCGGGTATTACTCAAACACAAGTTCATGAACGTGCAGGGATGACATTTGCCGCTGGATTACGGGCGATTTTGCGACAAGATCCTGATATTATTATGGTGGGAGAAATTCGCGATCGCGATACCGCAGATACGGCTGTTCGTGCCGCATTAACGGGTCATTTAGTGTTGACAACTTTGCATACTAATGATGCCATTGGTGCAATTCCCCGCTTAAAAGATATTGGCCCCGACCCTGGGTTAATTAGTGATGCTTTATTAGGAATTGTTGGACAACGGTTAACTCGTCGTGTGTGTCCCCATTGTGCAGAACCTTACACCCCAACCGCTATGGATTTAGACCTTTTAGGGTTAGAATTAAAAGAAGTAAATCCCGACAGTTGGCGCAAAGGTCGAGGCTGTTCTAACTGTTTTTATTCCGGTTATTCAGGGCGAGAAGCAATTGTGGAATTATTAGCCGTTGATGATCGAATTCGTCAAATTATTTATGAAGGAACCTTAAGAGAATTGCATCATTATTTACATGAAATCGGCTTTTTATCCTTTCGCATGGCTGCTATTGAAAAAGTCACTACCGGAGCAACAACCGTTGAAGAAGTTCAGCGAGTTTTACCCCGTAGTGCCCTAACTCGAAAATTCTCAATTCAGGCGTCCGGGTTGTAAACGTTATCAAATTTTTCCTGATTTTTCAGGGTAATTTACATTAATTTTACTGCTTTTTATTCTATTATTTCCCAGGCTCACTCAAATGGATTCTAAACCGCTTCGCTGGCAACAAACTCGATATTCTCCCTTAACGAGACAATTAGATGTTTTCACCGCCTGCGGTCTGTTTATGTTTTTTTTGTGGTGGGATAGAAGTCTAGCCAATAATACCTCACTTCAAAGACGAAAACGGGCAACTTGGTTAGTTAAAACCATGTTAGATTTAGGGCCAACTTTTATTAAAATTGGGCAAGCTTTATCGACAAGAGCCGATATTTTACCCTTAGAATATGTTGAAGAATTAGAGAAATTACAGGATAAAGTTCCGCCCTTTAGTAGTGATCAAGCGGTTGCCATTATTGAAGCAGAATTAGGCAATTCTTTATTTACATTATATCGAGATTTTGATGAACAACCCTTAGCGGCTGCTAGTTTAGGACAAGTTCATAAAGCTAGACTCCATACCGGAGAAGATGTAATTGTTAAAGTTCAGCGTCCAGGGTTAAAACAATTATTTGATTTAGATGTACAAGCAGTGCGTCGGGTAATTCAATTTTGTCAACAGAATTTTAGTTGGACAAGGCTTTATAACCTCGATGATTTGTATAATGAGTTCTTTTTAATTTTATATCAAGAAATTGATTATATTAAAGAAGGTAAAAATGCTGATCGCTTCCGAGATAATTTTAAAAATTATCCGGGTATTTTAGTGCCTAAAGTCTATTGGAAATATACCACCCATAAAGTTTTAACCATGCAATATTTACCGGGGATCAAAGCTGATGATCGAGATAAATTATTAGCCTATGGAATTGATGTAAAACGGTTAAATCAGTTAGGAATTTGCTGTTATTTAAAACAAATTCTTCAGGATGGTTTTTTTCAAGCCGATCCTCACCCCGGAAATTTAGCGGTTAGTGGGGATGGAAATTTGATTTTTTATGATTTTGGCATGATGGCAGAAGTCAAAGCGTTAGCCAAAGATCAGATGATAAAAACCTTTTTTGCTGTGTTAAAAAAAGATACGGATATTGTGTTAGATACCTTAGTAGATATTGGTTTAATCGAACCTGTATCAGATATGAAACCTGTACGAAGAATGGTTCGGTTTTTATTAGAAGAATTTACAGAAAAACCTGTTGATTTTCAAATGTTTAATCAAATTAAAGAAGAAGTTTATGTCATGTTTGAGCAACAACCTTTCCGTTTACCTGCTCAAATGATGTTTATTTTAAAGTCTTTAACCACCTTAGATGGTCTAGCAAGAACCTTAGACCCGAAATATAGTTTAGTCGCCTGTGCTCAACCGTTTGTCAAGAGTTTAACCATTTCTCAAGAACGAGGTAATTTAGTTGGAGAACTGGCAAAACAGGCGCGAGATTTTATTAAATTTAGATTACAACAACCGAGTAAATCAGAGGTTTTAATTCGTCGTTTAGAAGAACGTTTAGAAGAAGGAGAGTTACAAATTAGAGTCAAGTCTGTAGAAAGCGATCGCGCCTTAAAACGAATTAATTTAGCCTTAAAAAGTTTAGTTTATATTTGTTGGACAGGGTTTACTTTAATTGCTGGAGCGATTTTATTAATTGGGAATTATCAAGGATGGGCGGTTTTTGTGTTAATTTTATCAATATTAGGGTTATGGATGTCGGTGCGATCGCTCTTTAATCTTGCTATTCGAGAACGTTTAGATCGTATTGCAGAAAATTAAGAATTAAACTGTCCAATCTTCTATTAATAAATTGGGGATTTTTTCAAAATCTTTACGGTTACGAGTCACTAAAATTCCTTGTTGAGAGAGAACAATAGACGCAATTTTTAAATCTTGTGTTCCTATTCTAATTTAGAGATGTGATCCGTATTTATTATTCCTCCTCTGCATCAATTTCATTTCGATAATCTTGAATAGCTTGTAAAAATTCATCAAACTGAGGATCATCCTTAAACATTCCCGCAAATTTCATCCAAGGATGCTCAGGTTGAAGACGTTCAATTTCTAAATCAATAATTTCTGTCTCTTGTAAGAAATCCTGAATACGCTTAGATAATTTTTGAAGTGCTTCATCTTTGCTATTAGCTGATGCTTTTAAGTTTGGGTAATTTAAGACAAAGGTTTGATATTTCCCATTTTTTAGTTTTTTGATACCTACTTCATAATTAACTTTATTAACCGAACTGATTAGGGGAGGAGAGTTAGTTACCATTATTCAATTTAACCTCAATACTCTCTTAATTTTAACGATTTTATTGGAGGTAGTCAATAATCAGCGATCGCGCTTTAATTTGACTATTCGATAAAAGTGAGATAAAATTGCAGAAAGTTAACCCATTAAACGTATAATTTAGAGAAGAAGAGACCCGACTCCCTTTGAGGGATAATCAACGTTAATACCAAAGCTAAAATTATGGTTTGCTGTTTAAATCCAACCTGCGATCAACCGGAAAACCCAGAAGGAATAACCTACTGTCAAAGTTGTGGTACAAAATTAATTGAACGATTACGAGACCGTTATAAAGTTACTCAGTTTCTGGGAGAGGGGGGGTTTGGTCGTACTTATCGCGGGGAAGATCTAGATCGGTTAAATGGGTCTTGTGTGATTAAACAGTTAGCTGCGAAAGTACAAGGAACTTGGGCGTTAAAAAAAGCAATTGAATTATTTAAGCAAGAAGCTCAACGAATGCAAGAATTAGGGGAAAACAACCCCCATATTCCCACACTTTATGCTTATTTTGAAGATGAGCAACAACTTTATTTAGTTCAAGAATATATTGAAGGTCAAAACTTATTACAGGAATTACAATCTCAAGGACTTTGGAATGAAAAACAAATTAAACATTTACTGCTAGAATTGCTTCCCGTGCTTCAGGATATTCACAGTGAACAGGTTATTCATCGGGATATCAAACCTGAGAATATTATGCGACGTTCTCGTTCAGGAAGCAAAGGAGAATTTGTATTAATCGATTTTGGCGTTTCTAAACAACTATCAGTCACCGCAAAAGTAACAACCCAAATCGGGACTCGCTTAGGTTCCTTTGGATATGCACCTTTTGAGCAAATTCAAGCTGGAGAAGCCTACCCAGCTAGTGATTTATTTAGTTTGGCGGCTACTTGTTTTCATTTATTAACGGGAGTTAGCCCCCATGAAATTTGGCTAAAACAAGGTTATAGCTGGATAGAAAAATGGCAAAGTTATTTAAAACAACCTTTAAAAGATCCTCAATTAAATCAATTCTTAAATCAGTGTTTAAAAGAAAATTGGCAAGAGCGTTATTCTTCTGCTGAAGTAGCATTATACACTTTAAACAAAAAAACAGTTTCACCCTCTCAGTCAACTGTAGTTAAATCCGTCTCCGCTCAACAATCCCCCTCTCAACCTAAATCTAAACCCATTCCTCCACCTCCTAAAATTAATACAACGGTTATCCAACAAACAAAAAGCAAAACCCCCGTTAAACCGATTACTCCTCCTCCTCAACCAACTCCTAAAAAATCAGGATTTAAGTTGTTTGTTAGCTTATTTTTAGTTGGATCTTTTCTAGGAATGGGAAGCAGTTTATATCTAGTATGGAAATTTCAATTATGGAAATATCTCGATGCGATGACGAATGTTCAGTCTCAGGAAAACTTAACAACCTCTAATCCTTCTCCATTACCCGTAGAAACGGTTGAGCAACCTTCTGTAGCCGTTACGAACCCTCCCATACCAGAACCCGCGCCCTTAGCGTCCCCCACTATCACTCCAACGCCAGAACCCACACCCTTAGCGTCCCCCACTGTCACTGTGCCCACCCTCGCCACCCCATCCCCGCCCCCTGCTGTTGCTCCTCCTCCCACTAAAAACCCATCTCCAGTTCCAGTCACCCCTGTTTCTTGGGCGAAACCGAGTTATATTCATTCCTTCATTGGTCATTCACAATGGGTTAATTCTGTTGCATTCAGTCCCGATGGTAAAACCTTAGCCAGTGGTAGTAATGATAGAACTGTCAAACTTTGGGATGTGATTGGGCAAGAACGGATGACTTTGACAGGACATTCATCTCATGTTTACTCTGTAGCGTTTAGTCCTGATAGTAAAATATTAGCGAGTGGCAGCAAGGATAACACAATTAAACTTTGGGAGGTTGGGACGGGAAAATTAATCACGACTTTAACAACATCTAGCACTATTCTTTCTGTAAAATTTAGCCCGGATGGTAAAATTTTAGCGGCTGGAAGTCTGGATAACACCATCAAATTGTTTGATATGACAACAGGGAAACAAGTGGCTAATTTTACAGGACATTTAGCTTCAGTGACATCAGTTGCTTTTAGTCCAGATGGTAATACTTTAGCCAGTGGCAGTAAAGATGGAAATGTTAAACTTTGGGAAGTTAGCACCGGAAAACTTCAAGCCAATTTACCTGGATCAACAGGGGTTAATAGTATTGCTTTTAGTCCCGATGGTAAAATTTTAGCGAGTGGTGCTTCTGATCTAACTCTTCAACTTTGGGATGTCGCAACTGGGAAAATTATGGCTTCACTTCAGCCTAATAAACAAAAAGTTTTAGACGTTGCTTTTAGTCCCGATGGCACAACTTTAGTGTCAAGTGGTTATGATCAGAGTAAAAGAACAATTAAATTTTGGAATCTGGCAACTCAACAGGTAGTTGCCGAGTTGAATGGTGATGATGGTGTATCCATTAGCTTTAACCCTGATGGTAAACTTTTATCGATTGTAGTAGGGTTAAAAATAAACGTTTGGCAAGGTCAATAAAATCTGTCAGAATTAGAATTAAATCATTGCTCACCCAAAACCAAGGAATTCATTAAAATGCGACCTAAACCTATTCCTCCGAAACCCGGTCAAGAATCTGTTTGGGATTATCCCCGTCCACCGCGTTTGGAAGATGTAAACCAACCGATTAAAGTGATTTTTAATGGAGTTATTTTAGTAGAAACTCAACGAGCAAAACGAGTCTTAGAAACTAGCCATCCTCCGGTTTATTATATTCCGCCTGAAGATATTCAATTACAGTATTTACAACTGACTTCTCGCAAGAGTTGGTGTGAATGGAAAGGAGCCTGTAGTTATTATAATATAATAGTCGGTGACAAACAGGTTGCTAATGCCGCTTGGAGTTATTTTAATCCGGTTCCTGAGTTTATGGGAATTCAAAATTATTGTAGTTTTTATGCAAGTTTAATGGATGCTTGCTATGTGGGAGATGAGTTAGTAAAAGCTCAAGCTGGCGATTTTTATGGCGGTTGGATTACTCAAAATATTGTGGGGCCATTTAAGGGAGAACCCGGAACAATGGGATGGTAACTGATAGAATCGATCTAACCTATTCCTAATTTCAGAAGTATTAATTTCAAAGTCTGGACACAGAAGGGGTGAGGGCGAGAAAACCTCGCCCCTACGGTTTTGGTCAGAATTTTTCCTCCCCTCGCCTCGCAGGAGATGGGCTGGGGGAGAGGTCAAACCCATGATTAATGACAGCAAAAAGATATAATAGAATAAATGCGATTTAATGACCTTTAATTTTAGTGATGACTGCTACTCATTTACCGAAAATCAAATTTCTGAAAACTCCTACTTCTCAAGCTTGGGTAGAACAAGCGATCGCCAATTTAGACACAATTTTACTGGATCATTCCCACTGTGAACGAAAAGCCGCCGGAGTAGCGATTAACTTAATGTTTCGCTATCCTTCTAGTGTCAAATTAATTAAAGAATTAACAGCGATCGCTAAAGAAGAATTAGAACATTTTGAACAAGTCAATCAATGGTTAGAGCGGCGAGGAGTACCCTTAGCACCGTTATCAGCGCCTCCCTATGGTGCAGGTTTAAATCAACAAGTGCGACGGGATGAACCCCAACGAATGTTAGATTTACTGTTAGTTTCAGGGTTAATTGAAGCGAGAAGTCATGAACGCTTAGGATTGTTATCTCAATATTGTCCTGATCCTGAACTCGCTAAATTTTATCGCGGGTTAATGGCTTCTGAAGCCAGACATTATGGTATTTATTGGATATTAGCAACAACTTATTTTGAACCAGAAATTGTCACAAAGCGGTTGGAAGAATTAGCTACCGTAGAAAGTGAGTTATTATCAACGTTATATCCTGAACCGAGAATTCATAGTTAAAATGAATCAGCAATATCAAACCTTTTTAATTAGAAGTTGGCAACCCTGCGATCGCACCATAGCCGCCAACTTAATTCAATCTGTTTTAACCGAATATGGTTTAGGGTGTGAGCCCTGTGGTGCAGATTTAGATGTGTATGAAGTCGAGAAATATTATCAACAAACCGGAGGAGAATTTTGGGTAGTTGAACAAAATCATAAATTAGTAGGAACCGCCGGATTTTACCCAATTAAACGGGGAATTAAAGCAGTAGAAATTAGAAAAATGTATTTATTACCTGAAGTTCGAGGAAAAGGATTAGGAAAATTTTTATTATTAGAATTAGAACGGATTATTCAAGAAAAAGGGTTTAAGGAAATTTGGATAGAAACCGCAAGTGTTTTACAAGAAGCCGTTAAACTGTATGAAAAATATGGCTATGAACCCACCACAGGCGTTGAAACAAAACGCTGTGATTTAGTTTACAAGAAAGAGATTTAAGAAACCGGGTTTCTGTACAAAACATAGAAACCCGGTTCCTGACTTAAAAGCTGATCTAATTCTGATTAAATAATTCAAAGATTTGACGACAAAACAGTTTTAATTTTTCAGCCGATTCAGATTCCGGTTGAGTTTGACCCACAAAATTCCAATTTTCAATGGTTGAAACTTTCCACTGTTGTCCTTGATGGTCATATCCCGCCGCTTCGACGCCGATAACTCGTCGGGTTTGATCAACCGGATCATGATGAAACCGAATTTCAATTAAAATGCAACGACTTTGTAACAACCGACTGCGACCCGGAAAGTGAAAACCAATGTCAATAGAATCAGGGTCAACGAGTTCCCGCGTCTCTGGGTCATTTGTCCAGGGTTTGAGATCCACTCGCGCATCGGGAAATTGAGCTTTAAATAAATTTACAACCGATGCGATTTTGCTGGTAATTACCACGTTATTGGCCTGTTCAGCAGCGTTCACGAAACCACTCTCCTCCAAAATAACAGTCTGAGTGCCTTTATTAACTTATGTTAACTACAGATCATTCCTTGAAGACTGTTAACGGTAAACACTCACCTGAAAATTTCCCAGACAAGTCCAAAGCGGGAATAAAAGCTCCAATTGTTACAAAAATTAACATAAAAATCTGAATCCAGCATCAATTTGAACACTAACAACTAGAGTGGTTTGACTCAGGCAACCCAACTTGATCTGACTGAATCGATCTATTAAAATTAAACTAGAAGAAAAATAGATGATTCTGACTAAAACTGTGTCAGTAATCGAATCTAAGGATGACACCAACCATGAGAATTTTATTGGTAGAAGATGATTCAAGTTTTGCAACAATTATTCAAGAATTATTAAGTCAGCAATATTATCTAGTGGATTTAGCTTATGACGGAGAAATGGGTTGGAAACTAGCAGAAGCTTTTGAATATGATCTCATTTTATTAGATTTGATGTTACCTAAATTAGATGGTTTAAACTTTTGTAAACAACGGCGCCAAAAAGATGATCGCACCCCGATTTTATTGATCACCGGAGAACATACCAGCACCACAAAAGTTGCGGGTTTAGATGCTGGGGCGGATGATTACCTGGTGAAACCCTTTGATTTGCAAGAATTATTGGCAAGAATTCGCGCCTTATTACGTCGGGGACATGATGCGTTAAATCCCGTTATTGAATGGGGACTTTTGCACCTTGATCCGAGTAATTGCCAAGTCAGCTATGCCGATCATTGTCTTAAATTGACCGCTAAAGAATACGCTTTATTAGAACTATTTTTACGCTATCCTCAACGAATTTTTAGCCAAGCAGCCTTGTTAGATCATTTATGGTCTTATGATGAACCTCCATCGGAAAATGCAGTGCGAACTCATATTAAAAGCCTACGGCAAAAATTAAAAAAAGCTGGAGCTAATGAAATAATCGAAACGATTTATGGTTTAGGATATCGTTTAAAGGAAAGATCTCATCAACCGTTAAAGGTTCAATCTTTGCCTTCTATTTCTAGTGCTAAAAAAACAGAAACTTTGAATTTAAACAAAATTTGGCAAAAACAAAAAAATAAATATTTTGATAGAATTAGTATTATTGAAAATGCTATTCAGTCGTTAAAAACGCATAATTTCACCTTAGAAATTCAACAGAAAGCCTTAAGGGAAGCTCATACTCTTGTTGGCTCCTTGGGAGCTTTTGGCTTTAAAGAAGCTTCTGAAATTTCCCGTGAAATCGAACAATTATTAAAAGTAGATATTAATAATAACATTAATTTTAACAATTTATCAAACTTAGTTGAAACGATTAAACAGCAATTAAACTATCGATCACTCGATGTCTTACCTGCAATTTTACCCCCATCCATCTCCTCCTCTCTTCCCCCTGTAAAAGCTGCACAACTGTTAATTGTAGATGATGATCAAGGATTAGCAGAAATCTTAGTTACAGAAGCGATCGCTAGGGGAATAAGTGCTATTTGCAGCTATAGTTTACAGGAAGCACGTCAAAAATTACAACAAAATTCCCCGGATATTGTGCTATTAGATTTAAGCTTTCCTGAGTCTACCGAATCCGGGTTTGAATTATTAGCAGAACTAGCCAGTCAAACCACTCCCATTCCGGTGATTGTCTTTACAGCCCAAGAAAGTTTTGCTGACCGCGTGAAAGTTGCCCGTTTAGGAGGGCGCGGCTTTTTACAAAAACCAATTTCTGCGGCACAGGTGATAGAAACGGTCAGTAATGTTTTACAGAAATCTCAAGGCAATGTCGGAAAATTATTAATTGTTGATGATAATTTAGAAATCTTAGATTGGTTACGAACTGTATTAGAACCTTGGGGTTTAGAATTGATTTTACTCGATGATCCTCAACAATTTTGGCATACCCTAGAAGCATCGAACCCCGACTTATTAATGTTAGGAATTCATTTACCCGGTGTTAGTGGAACAGAACTTTGTCAAGTGGTTCGCAATGATCCCAAATGGAATGACTTACCCGTGTTAATGCTTTCATCGGAAAGAGATTCAGAAATTGTGCAGCAAGTGTTTATGGCAGGTGCTGATGACTATATTCAAAAACCCATTGTTGAACCCGAACTGATTGCTCGTGTATTTAATCGTCTGGAACGAAGTCAACTCAGACGTAAAATTGTCGCCCAATGTTATCCCCGTGTATTAAAAACTTAACCAGCGATCCTCATTAAATCAGATACAATTAATACAGAATTAAACTTGGCTATCAATTGCTCTCTATTTTTGGGTTAAACTTAATATTAATTTAATAATTCCCTATGGCTAGTTCAGACGTTTTACCTCCCCATCCTCATCCAAACTATGAAGTGATCTATCCTTCAAGTTGGGACACACACTGGCAAATTAACCAACTCTTAGGAGTCCTTCAGGATTTGATTCTAATTGTAGATTGTGAGCGTCAAGAAATTCAAGTTTTACCGACTCAAGTCTCCACTAATTTAATCCCTGAATTCAACTGGATTGGGTTCATCATTGAACAATTACAAAAGCGGGAACCATCCCATCAATCTACTTCAATGATTGAAGCGGTTTTAAGTAGTCAAACAGCCCATCAAGTCGTCTATCAATACCATCAGGAACCAAAAAACTATTATATTTTAGTGGAAATTTATCCCTTATCAAAAACGGCTATCATGGCAGTTTGTAAGGATATTAGCCAATGTCTGGGAATAAAAAAGGTTATCCACAAACCCTCTCATAAAAACGATCCTCAAATTTCGGTTTCTGGATTACAAATCACCCAGGAATATTTAAGAAAAAAAATTGAAGAACGACAACAAATTGAAAGCCAATTGCAAGCTCGAAAAACTGAATTAGAAACCTTAATGGATAATGCTGAGGATTGTATTGTCAGAATTGATCAGAAATTACGTTATCTGTATGCCAATCTTAAAGTCGCTTTGGTGTTAGGAATTTCTCAAAAACAATTGTTAGGGAAAACCAACCGAGAATTAGGACTTCCCTTGTCAGTCTGTAAACAGTGGGATTGGCACGCTCAACTGGTTTTAGATACAGGTCAACCGCAACAATTTCAATTCGACTTAGAAACCCGTGATGGATGGAGATCTTTTGAAACCTTAATTGTTCCTGAACTTCAACAGCAGGGAGAAATTAAAACCTTATTAGCAACAACACGAGATATTACTAAACAAAAACGCACCTTAGCTGAACTCAAACAACAAAATCAATTTTTACAGTTATTGACCGAAATAGCTCTAAAAATTCAAGAACCTTTAGAATTAGATTTAATTCTTAAAAAAACCGTTGATCAAGTGCAAAAAGTTTTAAATGTTGATCGCATCATTATATTAAAATTGAATAATAATCGAGGAGGAACCATTGTTCAAGAAGCGGTTTTACCCCAATGGTCATCGCTCTTGGGTCAAGAAATTTTGTTTCCAGATTTAAACTTTAATCCCTGGGATTCGGGCTTATTTGATCAGATTATTAGTTGTTCCGATATAGAACAAATTAATTCAGAATCTAGTTGTTTTAAGTTCATGCAATATTGTCAGGTAAAAGCTAGTCTAATGATTCCAATTAAATTAGAAAAAGAAAACATTAATTCATCCCTAAACAAACAACAAAATCTGGCAAATTCTCAGCCGGGATTGAACATTTGGGGATTTATTATCGCCCATCAATGTACAGAAACTCGACAATGGACAGCCTTAGAAACTAACTTTTTAAAACAACTGGCGGCACAAGTGGGAATTGCTTTAAGACAAGCCCAATTAATCACCGAATTAAAACAAGCCCAGCAATATTTATCCTGCCATTTTGAGAATTCTCCCTTAGCAGTTATTGAATGGGATGAACAACTTAGAATTAAACGCTGGTCATCCCAATCTGAAAGAACCTTTGGCAAGACATCTTCTGAAATGTTAGGTCAAAATTGGTCAGAATTTCAAGAGATGTTTGCAACAGATGCACAACAAGTTACCCAAGCCATGATGGACTTAATTGATGGCACAGAAACCCATCAAATTATTGAAACCCAAAATCGAACTCCAGATGGTCGAGTGATTGATTGTGAATGGTATAATTCCGTTGTTCGAGATGAATCAGGGAGCTTAGTTTCTCTGTTATCTTTAGCCCAAAATGTTAGTGATCGCAAACAAACCGAACAAGCATTAGTTGAAAGTGAAGAACGATTTCGCACGATTTTTGAACAAGCTGCTGTAGGATTTGCGCTGGTAGATACTACCGGAAAATTGATCCGAGTCAATCAACGTTATTGTGATATTACAGGATATTTCGCCGAAGAATTAATCGGTCAAAGCGTTGAAGATTTAATCCATTATGAAGAATTAGAAATCCTTAATAGGTTGGGGCAATTTCAAGATCAAGGGAACTTAGAAACTTTCACCTTAGAAAAACAATATATTCGGGCTACGGGTCAATTAAATTGGGTACAGATTTTTGTATCTCCTCTGAGTAAATTATGGGAAGGAAATAACTGTATTGTCTTGGCGTTAGAAGATATTCAAGAGCGCAAACGAGCCGAAGAAGAATTACACCGTGTTAATCGAGCTTTAAGAACCATTAGTGACTGTAATCAAGCCTTAGTTAGAGCAACAACAGAAGCCGAATTACTCAATGATGTTTGCAATATTTTAGTGAATGTTGGAGGGTATCATTTTGCTTGGGTTGGTTATCCCCAACAAACCCCTGGAAAACGGATTATTCCTGTCGCTAAAGCCGGATTTGAAGCCGGATATTTAGACAATTTAACCATCACCTGGGAAAATAACCAATGGGGTCAATGGCCGTCTGGAATAGCAATAAGAACCGGAAAAACTTGTGTTTTTCAAAATATTAAGATGAATGCTGATCAAGCACCTTGGAAACAGCAAGCACAACAACGAGGTTTTGCTTCCTGTATCGCTCTGCCTTTAATCATGACTCCAGACCAGCAAGACCAACATTTAGAGAGAGAATCAACTCCATTCGTTATCGATTCTTTTAACCCAATTGCCTTTGGAGTTCTCAACTTATATTCCACTCAAGCCAATGCTTTTGATCAAGCCGAAGTCAAATTACTGAAAGAACTGGTTGATGATATTGTCTATGGAATTGTGGCTTTAAAAGTTCGGGCTTCCCATGCAGAAACCGAGAAAAAATTCCGACAATTAGCAGAAAATATTCATGATGTATTTTGGATTACAAATGCCCAAGGCAATCAGTTTGTTTATGTCAGTCCTGCCTATCAACAAATTTGGGAACGAAATTCAACAGAAATTTATCAAAATTTTCAAACCTTTATTAACACGATTCACCCCGAAGATCAACAGCGTGTTTTACAAGCATTACAAAGTCTCGATGGGGCTGTATTTGATTTAGAATATCGCATCCTGCGACCCGATGGATCTTGCCGTTGGATTTGGGATCGAGGATTTCCGATTGTGAATGAAAGCGGACAGTTAGAGCGTCGGGCAGGCATTGCCAAAGATATCACCCATCGCAAACAAACCGAGCAACTTCTACGCCAAAATAATCAAGAATTAGAACTGCGAGTTGCTCAACGAACCGCCGAGTTAGAAACAGCAAATGAACGGTTACACTTTGAACTGATGCAGCGCCATCGGACGGAATTTAAACTGAGAAAAAGTGAAGAACAATATCGAACTTTAGTTAATAATTTCCCCAATGGGGCTGTATTTTTGTTTGATCCTGATTTACGTTATACCATTGCCGATGGCATGGGATTAGGGGCAAAGGGATTATCTCGATCAATGTTAGAAGGAAAAACCATTTCTCAAGCTTTACCGTCTGCTTTATTAACTATTGTTGAACCCTTATATCGCTCTGCTTTAGTCGGAGAAACAAAAATTTCTGAAGTGGAATATGATGGACGCATTTATTATCATCAATCCTTACCTGTTCGCAATGAAATCGGCGAAATTTTAGCCGGAATGGTGGTGATGCAGGATATAACGGAACGTAAACAAGCTGAAGCAGAACGAGATAAACTGATTGCGATTATTGAAGCGACTCCTGACTTTATTTCTTCGGAAAAACCAGAGGGAGAAGTGGTATATTTTAATCAATCTGCTCGTCGAATTCTGGGTTTAAATTCTCAGGAAAAAATTAGTGATCAAAATATTATTGCCAGTCATCCCCAATGGGCAAATGATCTGATTCAAAATGAAGGCATTCCCACAGCAATTCGAGAAGGAGCTTGGATTGGAGAAACAGCAATTTTTAGTTATGACGGTCGAGAAATTCCTTTATCTCAACTGATTATAGCCCATAAAAATAATGAAGGAAGAGTTCATCTTTTATCAACTATTGCACGGGATATTACCGAACAAAAACAAAGTGAAGCCAATCTCAGAGAAGCTGAACGACGGTGGCGGAGTTTATTAGAAAATGTGCGGTTATTAGTCGTGGGATTAGATCGTCAAGGAAAAGTTGAATATGTTAATCCCTTTTTCCTCGAATTAACCGGGTATACTCAAACAGAAGTTTTAGGAAAAAGTTGGTTAGATAATTTTCAGCCACACTCCAATCAACGCCCCAATTCTATCGCTTTTGACAAGTTATTAGACTATTATTTTAAAGACTACAATCAACAGTTAATTTTAACCAAATCCGGCGAAGAAAAAATTATTGCTTGGAATAATACCTTGTTAAAAAATTTACAAGGAGAGGCGATTGGTATGATGAGTATTGGGGAAGATATTACAGAACGATATGCCATTGAACGGATGAAAGATGAATTTATTTCCGTTGTTAGTCATGAACTTAGAACCCCATTAACGTCAATTCATGGCGGGTTAAATTTATTATCAACTCGCTTAGTTGAACCTAATTCTGAACGAGGCAAGCACGTGATGAAAATTGCCTCTGAAAGTGCGGAGCGCTTAGTGCGATTAGTTAACGATATTTTAGAATTAGAACGGTTAGAATCAGGTAAAATTTGCTTAACCAAACAAAATGTTAATGCTGGAGAGTTACTGCTGCGGGCAACGGAACAAATGCAGGTGATGGCAAATCGAAGTGGGATTAATTTAGAAGCTTCTAGCCCCAATTTGGAAATTTATGCCGATTCTGATCGCATCTTACAAGTGCTGACTAATTTATTAAGTAATGCGATTAAATTTTCCGATTCTGGTGATACCATTTGGTTAAGTGTGCAGGAAGAACCCACCGTAAACGGTGAAAAATCTTCCTCTATTTTGTTTAAAATTCAAGATCAAGGTCGGGGAATTCCTCAAGATAAAATTGAACGCATTTTCGAGCGATTTCATCAAGTGGATGCCTCTGACTCTCGGAAAAAAGGCGGAACTGGGTTAGGATTAGCAATCTGTAGATCCATTGTGGAACAACACGGTGGTCGCATTTGGGTACAGAGTAAATTGGATGAAGGCAGTTGTTTTTACTTTACCCTTCCTATGGATATTAACAGAGGTGAACCATGACCACAAAGCGAATTTTAATCATTGATGATGATGACGGTGTACGGGATATCATTCAAATTTCCCTAGAAGTTGCAGGAGGTTGGGAAGCCATTACCGCCTGTTGTGGTAGTGAAGGTTTGCAATTAGCCCAAAGCGAACAACCTGATGCAATTTTGCTGGATGTAATGATGCCGGATATGGACGGCACAACCACATTCAAATGTTTACAAGCTAACCCCGCCACCCAAAAAATCCCAACAATTTTGTTAACAGCGAAAGCCAAAATTAGTGAAAAACAACAATTTATTGAGCTCGGTGTAACGGGGGTAATTACTAAACCCTTTGAAGCAATAGATTTAGTAGAGCAAATTCGGACACTCCTACAATGGACAGATTAAATAGTAACAAATTATTACAACCTAAACCCTAGTCTTCATTGCTCACAAAATCCTCACATTTATTGTTTACAGTTCAATTATCGGCAATAGCATCAACCCAGTTTAACTTGATTCTATGTATCTGACCTCTATCAATCCAAGTTGGGTTAACCATACCCTATCTTCAATCGATCCCTGCTCTCAATCCTCTAGGAGTGATTGTCCACTTATCTCTTTTTCGACCTCCCCATCACAAAATCAATATTCTCACAGTGTTCATGTTTTAGAAGGAGAGGATGTGATGATCCCATGGGGTCGAAATCCTGAAAATTCCTCGGATGTTGAAGAATCTTATATAGGATTAGCTGTTGATATTTTACGAGTTCAAGACCGTGAATCAATTCAAGCTTTGAAAGATTTTTTAACGGTTTTACCCAATCCTTGTTTTATAGAAAATGTTTTAATCTCGGCAATTTATCAATTAGCAGAAATCGATCCTGAAGCTTGCCGTTGGATTTTACGTCATTCCAGTTATTTAATGCCAGAGCTAGATATCAAAAGTTATGCCATGCAATGGCTTTGTTTCAAACTTCACACCCTGGGTTTGAAATTCAATCAAGATTTCCAATTCGGAGAAACCCCACTCCTTCAGTTGACAGAACAGGCTCAATTAGCTTTAAACCATCATCTATGTATGGGCGATCGCTTAATTCTCCAAGAAATCTTAAATCTTCCTTTATCCTAACTGGTTCACGAGGGATTTCTTGAGGTTTTAAAAGTAGTTATTACAGATCAATTATTCAATGTTTTTATATTGTTTTCAGCTTAGATTTTGAGGAGTCGATTATGTCAAATGCCACTTGTCCCTGTTGTTCATCCACCCTTTTGCGCCATATTCGTCCCACTGGAATTTATTGGTACTGTAGTCATTGTCATCAAGAAATGCCGAATTTATCCCAAAGCTTTCGCATCCAAGTTAAAGCTCAAGTCTCTTTATCTTTAGTGGAGGACACCTCAAATTTTACACAGAATTACATTGATTTGATGAATCAATATAATTGGTTAAACGTGGCGAATTCTGCTTGATTGAATTGTTCTACTCCCCCTAAAACTCATGAAAGTAATTGATCAACGGCAAAAAATTCATGATTTAGAATTTAACCCAATCCTAACCCTGGGTGAAAATCTTGTCCATAGCTTTATGATTCTGCTGGGTTTACTTCAGAATATCCTGAACTCTAAAATAGTATTAGATATCCCTAATGTTTTCAGACCTAATCAATGGCCGAGTTTTGGGGCTAACCAAGATTTAAAACAAGCATTACAACGGTCATACAAAGAATTATCTGAATTTAAATTTGCCCTTGACCAATCTTCAATTGTGGTGATTACAGATGCCCAAGGGTTAATTACCTATGCCAATGATAAATTTTGCGAAATTTCTAAATATTCCAGAGAAGAATTGATTGGAAAAAATCATAGGATAGTCAATTCTAACTATCATTCTCAACATTTTTTCAAAACCCTTTGGTTAACCCTGCAATCGGGTAAAATTTGGCAGGGAGAAATTCGCAATCAAGCCAAAGATGGAACCTACTATTGGGTAGATACAACCATTGTTCCCTTTTTAGATGATCAAGGGAAACCCTATCAATATATTGCGATTCGCCATGATATTACTGAAAGAAAAAAAGCCGAATATCAACTTTTATATGATGTATTTCATGATCGGTTAACTGGATTAGCTAATCGAAGTTTATTAATTAATGAAATTGAAAAGTGTATTGAACAAGTTAAAAAATATCCTGATGATTTATTTGCAGTCTTATGTTTAGATTTAGATCGCTTTAAAGTCGTTAATGATAGCTTAGGACGTACCATAGGAGATCAATTACTGATTGCATTTGCCCATTTACTGCAATCCTTAACCTCTTATCCGAATATTGTCGCTCGTTTAGGAGGAGATGAATTTGCGATTTTACTTAAATCCATTCAATCTCCCTTAGAAGTCATTGACCTCGCTCAAAATATTAATCAAATCTTGACTAATCCCTTTAAAATTGGGAGTTCTCAAGTCTTTAAAACCACCAGTATTGGCATTGTTTTAGGTACAAACCATTATTTTCAAGCGGAAAATGTTCTCAGAGATGCTGATATTGCCATGCACCAAGCCAAAGAAAAAGGCAAAGGATGTTTAGAAATTTTTGATAAAGAAATTCATGATCAAGCCTTGGTTAAAATGCAGTTAGAGATTGAACTGCGACAAGCTCTGATTAATCAAGAATTCGTAGTTTATTATCAACCGATTGTTCATTTAAAAACTGGAAAAATTACGGGGTTTGAAGCTTTAGTTCGTTGGCAACATCCCCAACGAGGAATGATTTCTCCAGCAGAATTTATTCCCCTGGCTGAAGAAACCGGATTAATTGTTCCCATTGGAAATTGGGTACTTCAACAAGCGTGTCAACAACTCAAACAATGGCAAAATTCACCTCAGATTAACACTTCTCCGCATCCTTTAACGTTAAATGTTAATTTTTCAGCTAAACAATTTCATTTGTCTAATGTGATTGAAATTGTCGAAGATATTTTAAACTCAACTCATATTTCACTTAAAGATCTAAAAATAGAACTAACCGAGAGCGTTTTGATTAATGATCATAAAACTCTGGTAGGCATTGATCAACTTAAATCCTATGAAATCGGCTTAAGCATTGATGATTTTGGTACAGGCTATTCTTCCCTCAGCTATCTGCACCGCTTCCCTTTAGATACCTTAAAAATTGATCGATCTTTTATTCAAAATATTGGTGAACAAGGTCGGCAAACCGAGATTGTCTTAGCAATTATTAGTTTAGCCCATAACTTAGGGATGGATGTTGTTGCTGAAGGAGTTGAAACCCAAGAACAATTGAATCAACTGCGACTGTTTAATTGTGAATATGGACAGGGTTATTTATTCTCTAAACCCCTGAATGCAGAAGCAACCGAAGTTTTGTTATGTTCTAGTCCTCAATGGTAAAATCAACAATTATCATCAATGGAGGGTTCAGACATGATTCTAACAACAACTAGCAGCTTGCAAGGTAAAGAAATTATTGAATATTATGGCGTTGTCAGTGGAGAAGCTATTTTGGGCGCTAATATTATCCGTGACTTTTTTGCCGGAATTCGAGATATTGTAGGCGGACGTGCAGCCGCTTATGAACAATCTCTACGAGAAGCCAAAGAAATCGCTATGCTAGAAATGATTGAAGAAGCCAAAGCATTAGGCGCGAATGGCATTATTGGGATTGATCTTGATTATGAAACCGTGAGCGATGGAATGTTAATGGTGGCTGCCAGTGGTACGGCGATTAAATGGATTTAACATAAAATCTCTGTCTAAAGTTTAATGTCGAGACTGCAAAATTTTGCTATAATTTTAGCAGGATTTGGGATTAATTTGCAAACATAAAATGTGATTAAATTCTTATCAGGAGAAAAAATGGCTGATAACAGACTTCGTAACTTTTTAATTGGGGCAGGAATTGTCACGGCGGGTGCAATTGGAACCAAAATGGCTGTTGATTATTTTAAAAATCGAGGCAAAGAAGAGGTAGTAGATGAAAATCAGGGAGATGCGATCGCAGATTCTCCTGAACAGGTGAGTTATGCTGTGGTTCAACCGAGTTCTGTACAAAGCTTTTTAGATGCCAGTTTTGGCGAACTCCGTCGCTATGTCCCCATTCGCGAACCGAAAGTTTTTGATTATCAAGGCCAACAATATATGGTGATTTGGGCGAAAGATAATAAAAAAGATAAAAATCAAATGATGGCGTTTCAATACACTGACCAAGGTCGGAAAATGATTGCTAGTGTCGGATATACCTCGGCGAAAACCGATTACAATCTTTCCAGTCTCAGCAGTACCCCCTTTGCGGTAGAAGTTAATGGTCAAAAATTAACGTCTGGTCAAGGAGAAACAGGCGGAAGTAATGATGTTGATTTTGTTTTAGCCTAACTCCGTAGAGACGTTGCATCCAACGTCTTTTACCTGTCTCTTTTTGACTGGAGTAGATACGAGAATCCCACCTCTTTAGCGTAGCGTAGGGGTGGGAATGTCAACTCAATGCTCTCTCTAATTTACAATAATTAACATTTCTTTTTTTGACCATCAGGCATAATTGCCCCGCAAAAATTAGTTCCTTCTAATTTAGCATTATTAAGATTTGCATTTAATAAATTAGCATTATTCAATTGAGCGTCTTCTAAAAACGCTTGATAAAGATCAGACCACGATAAATCAGCACCCTTTAAATTTGCCTTTCTCAAGGTTGTGCTATGAAATTTTGTATCTCTTAAATCGGCTCCTGATAAATCGGCTTCAATTAAATTCGCAGAACTTAAATCCGCTCCTTTCAAGTTTGCTCCTCTCAGGTTAGCTTTTTGTAAATTCGCTCCTAATAAATCCGCCCCTTCCAACTTAGCTTCTGCTAAATTAGAACCACTTAAATCACATTGTTGACATTGATTCGTACTAATTAACCGTTCCACATCCCTTTGTCGTTCTGCTAAAACCGGAAAACTCACTCCTAAACCCATTAAACCCATAACAACAATGAGCAACAATTGAGGATTTCTAAGCACAGGGTTGAGCCAGTTTTGCTTCCGTTGAAATAATCCAAAATTCTGAAGTTTCATAACTTTTTAGGAAAACCGATTAACAAAAGTACCCTTTTTTGCTATTCTAAGACATTGTCCTGTTATTTCTAAAGCTATGTCTGCGCCCGTTAGCGCCCCTACGGTCACCTCCTTTCCCTTAACTGCGGTCATCGGACAAGATGCCATTAAACTTGCGTTATTACTGGCGGCGGTTGACCCCGGTTTGGGTGGCGTGGTCATTGCTGGCAGACGGGGAACCGCTAAATCGGTTATGGCGCGGGCGTTACACGCTTTATTACCCCCCATCGAAGTCGTTAAAGGCGCAATTGCTAACGCCGCACCCGTTGACGAAAGCCAACCCACTGAAATTGTCCCCGCAGCTTTTGTTCAGGTTCCGTTAGGCATTACCGAAGATCGATTAGTGGGTTCGGTGGATTTAGAACAGTCGGTGAAACAAGGACAAACGGTGTTTCAACCCGGACTTTTAGCCACAGCAAACCGAGGGGTTTTATATGTGGATGAAATTAATTTGTTAGATGATAATATTGCTAATTTATTATTAACAGTTCTCACCGAAGGACGGAATTTAATTGAACGGGAAGGCATTAGTTTTGAACATCCTTGTAAACCGTTATTTATCGCTACATTTAACCCGGAAGAAGGGCCGTTACGCGATCATTTATTAGATAGAATTGCGATCGCTTTATCCGCCGATGGGGTTCTCAGTTTAGATGAACGAGTGCAAGCGGTAGATCAAGTCATAGATTATGCGCGATCGCCCCAGGATTTCTTAACTCAATATAATCAAGAATTAGATGATTTAAAAACCCAGATTATTTTAGCTCGTGAATGGTTAAAAGATGTGGTGATTACCCCGGATCAAATCTTATATTTAGTACAAGAAGCGGTGCGGGGCGGTGTTCAAGGTCATCGAGCAGAATTATTTGCGGTGCGGGTTGCCAAAGCTTCGGCGGCTTTAGAAGGACGAACAACGGTAAGTGCTGACGATTTACGCCGTGCGGTGGAACTGGTGATTGTTCCCCGTGCTAAAATTGTGCCACCTCCTGAACAACAGCAACAACAACCCCCACCACCCCCACCGCCTCAAGATCAATCTCCCCAAGACCAAGAGGAAGAAGAGGAAGACGACGACGAAGACCAACCCGACCCCCCGGAAGAAGAGGAGGCGACGATCCCTGAAGAATTTATTTTCGACCCGGAAGGGGTGATCCTCGATGATAGCGTCTTGTATTTTACCCAAATGGCGAACCGTCAAGGGAAATCGGGCAGCCGCAGCGTGATTTTTTCCGATGATAGGGGGAGATACATTAAGCCCGTTTTACCCAAGGGGAAAGTCCAAAGAATTGCCGTTGATGCGACGTTACGGGCGGCGGCACCCTATCAAAAAGCTCGACGGTTGCGGGAACCGGGGCGGAAAGTCGTTGTTGAACAAGGGGATATTCGCGCCAAACGGTTAGCTCGGAAATCGGGGGCGTTAGTGGTGTTTGTAGTAGATGCGTCGGGTTCAATGGCTCTGAACCGGATGCAATCGGCAAAGGGGGCTGTGTTACAACTGTTAACGGAAGCGTACCAAAGTCGGGATCAGGTGTCGTTAATTCCCTTCCGAGGGGAACAGGCGGAGGTGTTGTTACCGCCCACTCGTTCCATTGCTGCGGCACGAAAACGGCTAGAACGTTTACCCTGTGGGGGTGGGTCGCCTTTAGCCCATGGCTTAACCCAGGCGGTGAGAGTCGGGGTGAATGCGAAACAGTCGGGGGATATTGGTCAAGTGGTGATTGTGGCCATTACCGACGGACGGGGAAATATTCCCTTATCTCGGTCTTTGGGAGAACCTCAAATTGAGGGAGAAAAACCGGATATTAAGCAAGAATTATTAGAAATTGCGGGGAAAATTCGGGGGTTAGGAATTCAATTATTAGTGATAGATACGGAAAGTAAATTTATTTCTACCGGGTTCGCTAAGGAGTTAGCAAAAACGGCTGGGGGGAAATATTATCACCTTCCAAAAGCGACGGATCAAGCGATCGCAGCTATGACTCAAAATGCTTTAAGAGATGCGATCGGTTCTTAATCGTTGTACCCTCGTTCCCCGTGTCTCGCGGGGAATGATTTGTTGAGGCTCTGCCTCTCCATTATCATCAAGGAACTGCTATTATGAGCTTATTGCATCGCGTTAATAGATTAGTTAAAGCAAACACTAATATTAGGATTTTGAATAGTATTTTTCAAACCTTGACAAACTTATTAATTAATAATCATTGATTTTTCAGCTTAATTTTTTGGGCTACTGCTTCATGATTTGTTCGATAAATTTTTAGTCGATCTTGACTTTCAGGATAAATAAAAGAATCTTTAGGAATAGATTCAAGTAAATTAATAGATTGTTTCCATTTTTGTTCTGCTTCTTGCCAAACATTCAGAGATTCTGGAGGATTTTGCAGCATAACGGATGCTTCCATTGCAATTTTTTTAGCGGATTCTAAATCATTTGTTGCCTTTTGTTCTTTATTCAAAATTTGGCTAATGGAGTTATAATCTTTTTTATATATTTCTAATTTTTGGTTGACTTTTTCAGAATCAGAATGATTTTTAGGGATTGCTTCTAACAGTTGAATAGCATCTTTTAATTGAGTTTGCGCTTGTTGCCAAACCGTTAGAGTATGGGGAGGATTATTAATAAGTTTGGATGCTTCTACTGCTAACTTTTCAGCCGTTTCTAAACGACTTTGAGGAGTTTCTGGAGTCAAAGAATTTGGATTTTCTAGCTTAGATTTAAAAGGATTAAAAATTAACAGTCCAAGTCCTCCTAATAAGATCACAGCAGCAATAATCATCATTAGCTGACGAATTTCTTTTTCGTTTTTCTGTTTTAATTCTTCATCTTGTTGACGTTTTAATTCTGCTTCCTGTTGCTGACGCTGTAATTCTAATTCCCGTTGACGCTGTAATTCTAATTCCTGTTGACGTTTTAATTCTGCTTCCTGTTGTTGACGCTGTAATTCTAATTCCCGTTGACGTTTTAATTCTAATTCTTGTTGTTGACGCTGTAATTCTAATTCTCGTTGACGCTGTAATTCTGCTTCCTGTTGTTGACGCTGTAATTCTAATTCCTGTTGCTGACTGTTTAATTCTGCTTCCTGTTGCTGAAGCTTTAATTCTTCATCTTGCTGACGTTGTAATTCTAATTCCTGTTGTTGACGTTTTAATTCTGCTTCTTGT
>JACCEC012073541.1_pt1 | contig 43351 bp, 29 predicted proteins | sample 7450121 | NCBI WGS metagenome assembly JACCEC01 (sample SAMN15323455, study PRJNA562643) | freshwater metagenome | isolation source: river surface water | place: USA:Blue River Watershed | collected 2017-08-18 | reverse complement strand
TCGGTGGTTTTTTGTGGTCAAACGGACTTATCATCAAATATCATTGATGAAATAAAACGAACGATAGGGGAAGCAAAGCGACTTATTAATGCATCTCGGGTATTGTCTATTCATGAGTTGGTGTACGTCGCCAACGAGGCAACTTACGCCTTGACTCTCGATTCCTTCCCTGAACATTTGACGTGTATTTTTTGTAAAACCATTACCGTTTACCGTGTTTCTGGCTTGCCGTTCTTCCCGATTGCTAACTTCCCCACGTTGCTTTTCCACGGCCATCGGCCCAGCGTAGGAATAGAGTATGTTCGTAAAAATGTTGAAATTTATTACTATTCCGAAACGGACATTCCTGAGGTGAAGAATAAGATTGCGGAACGAATACTACTAGAAAAAGTTATGGTTTAGTCGGGTTACTCACAACCCGACCGATTCACCTTTACCATTCAAATACATACTCTCCACTTCCCACTTCCAAAGCACCTTCTACTACCTTGATGCGCTGGGTTTGCGCAATTTGATTTAACTTATTTGCATCAATAGCAGGAAGCTTAACAAGGGCTTTTGAATTGGCTGGCACGCTTATTTTTAAAGTGGTTTTTCCGTTTTGCTGTTCCCACGACGAAGCTATCGTCCCATAGGGAGATTCATAAGTAGCTTTGGTGGAAGTAAACCCGCCGCCAGGTTTGGGGGCAATCACAAATTTTTTGAAACCAGGCTCTACCAAATCAATCCCTGCCATGTTTTGATACATCCAATCGCCAATGGCCCCGTAGGCATAATGGTTGTATGAGTTCATGCTAACATCCTGAAAACTTCCGTCGGGCTTAATGCCATCCCAGCGTTCCCAAATTGTGGTTGCGCCTTTCTTGACGGGGTAGAGCCACGAGGGGTACGTTTCTTGATTAAGAAGGTCGTAAGCGACGTCGTTTTTGCCAAAACGAGTCAGTACGTGGCACAAATAAGGTGTACCCAAGAAGCCCGTCGTAAGGTGGTTGCCGTGTCGCTTTATGTCTTGCACAAGGCGCTCAACTGCCTGAGGACGAAGATTTTCGGGTAATAAATCGAAATGAAGTGCCAATACATAGGCTGTTTGGGTATTACAAACCAACCGACCATTGGGCGAAACGTATTCTTGTAAAAAGGCTTTTTTGATGTTTTGAGACAATTCCCCGTATAAGACTGCATCGGTGGCTTTGCCCAGGGTAAGTGCCGCTTTGGACGTTAGATTGGCCGAATGGGCAAAAAAGGCCGTCGCAATAAAGTCGTTGTCCGTTACAGGCTCTCCAAATTGTGCGGTACCACGGTACGAAAGCCAGTCGCCGAAGTGTTCGCCGTTGGTCCAGAGGAGCTTAGTACCCGCGTTTTTGCGGACATACTCTACCCATTTTTTCATGGATTCGTACTGTGTTTCCAACAAACGACGGTCAGAATACACTTGATAAAGCGTCCAAGGGGCAATCGTAGCGACGTCAGCCCAACCTGCCGATGACTTGATGTCGTCGGGGTTTTTGTTTTGAATCACGTCGGGTACTACGTGCGGCACACCGCCGTTGGGCTTTTGGTCAATCGCCACGTCGCGCAGCCATTTGGTAAAAAAGCCTGCCACCTCTTTGTTGAACGTAGCGGTGCGGACGAATGCTTGGGCGTCGCCTGTCCAGCCTAGGCGTTCGTCACGCTGTGGGCAATCGGTAGGCACGTCCACAAAATTGCCAATTTGTCCCCAAACAATATTTTTTTGGAGTTGATTGACCAGTGGTTTTGACGTTTCAAACGTTCCTGAATTGGGAAAATCAGAGTGAATGACTACCCCTGTGAGGTTATCGAAGGTGGGTGGCTTGGGAAGACCTTCGATGCGGGCGTAGCGAAAACCCATGAACGTAAAACGAGGTTCATAGACTTCGATACTGTCACCTTTCAGGATATAATTGAGTTCGCATTTGGCCGATCGGAGGTTAGCGGTGTAAAAATTGCCTTTTGGGTCGAGGATTTCGGCGTGAGTAATGCGGATTTTGGTGCTAGCAGGGCCTTGCACGCGCAACCGAACCCATCCTACCATATTTTGGCCAAAATCATAAACGGTTTCTCCTGCTGGTGTCGTAAAAATCTTGATGGGCTTCAACTCTTGGGTGCGCCGAACGGGCGGGCCTGCGGGAGCAATGAGGTTGTCTTTGGGATAATTACCAACACGAACGTTCCACCACGTACTTTCGTCGAAACCTACGGACGCCCAGCCTTTTTTCTCCAAACGCGCATCATAAGTTTCGCCGTGGTAGAGGTCATTTTCGCGGACGGGGCCGTTGTTGGTAGCCTTCCACGTTTCGTCTGTACCAATGATTTGTTCGGTTCCGTCTTCGTAGTTAATCACCAATTGACTCAGCAGGGCGACCCGTTCCCCCCAAACGTTGCGGTTGTTTTCCCAAACCAAATACCCACGGTACCAGCCATCGCCGAGCATGGCACCAATTGCATTATTTCCTGCTTGAATAAATGCCGTGACATTGTAAGTAAAATACTGAATGCGAGCTTGGTAGGAAGTCCAGCCTGGTCTGAGGACGTCTTTGCCGATACGTTGGCCATTGATGTACATTTCGTTGAGTCCACGGCTGGTAACGTACAAACGGGCAGAAGCTATCTTGCCTTTGGGTTTCGTGACAAACTCTTTACGGAGAAGCGAAGCGGGCTGTTGCTTTTTGAAATTAATTCCTTCTTTTTCGGGTTCAATCCAATTGGCTTGCCAGTCGGAAGAGGCTAAAAGTCCCATTTCAAAGAAATTAATGGTTGATTCGGCTACATTTCCATAATTATCGACGACTTTGACTTTCCAGAAATACCGTTGGCGACTTTGGAGGTCAGGGCCTTGATAATCAATCAGGTGGGAGGCATCAGAAGCAACATCACCCGATTGCCAAATGAGCCCTTTTTGGGAAAATTTATTGTCTTTCGAGACTTGGATTTGATATGATTTTTGGAAGGTATTACGCTCGGTAGAAAAGAGTTTCCAGCTAAAACGAGGAAGGAAGGCATCGATACCAACGGGGTTGGTTTTGTACTCCACCCGTAGCTGCTCGACGCGCAAAGGGGAGGGCGGAGGTGTTTGTCCAAGTACGGAAAGCGAAAAACACAAAAAGAACAACAAAAAACGATTCATTGGGGAAAACGATTGATTTACTAGATAAAGGTCAAATGGGGAGTAATCTACACAAAAGACCTGCGAAGAATACCAAAAAAGCGGCGGCCAGTTCTAAACTGACCGCCGCTTTCCAAATAACTGTTAACGATTGATACCGTGCAGAGCGCCTTACAGAGGGTTGTGAGCAACCCTTTATAACTATTAGTGCTTAAAGTGACGAACGCCCGTTGTCACCATCGCCATGCCGTTGGCGTCGCAGTAGTCAATCGAATCTTTGTCGCGGATAGAGCCACCTGGCTGCACCACTGCGGTTACGCCTGCATTGTGCGCGATTTCTACGCAGTCGGCAAACGGGAAGAACGCATCCGAAGCCATTACCGAACCTTTCAAGTCAAAGCCAAACGACTTTGCTTTTTCAATCGCCTGACGAAGGGCATCCACGCGTGACGTTTGACCCGTACCACTCGCAATAAGTTGGTTTTCATTGGCCAATACAATCGTGTTTGATTTAGTGTGTTTACACACTTTCAACGCAAACTCTAATGCTTTTACTTCGGCGTCAGTAGGAGCTACTTTCGTCACCGTTGTAAATTGAGAAGCGGTTTCTACCACCAAATCTTTATCTTGTTCGAGTACCCCGTTCAATATAGTTTTAAACATCTTAGTAGGGAGCTCGATAGCTTTACGCTGGAGAATAATGCGGTTTTTCTTCGATTGTAACAACGCCAACGCATCAGCTTCGTAGGCAGGTGCAATCAAAATCTCCATGAAAAGTTTGTTAAGTTCTTCGGCCGTTGCCAAGTCTACCGTTGTGTTGGTGATAATCACGCCACCAAAAGCCGAAACAGGGTCGCAAGCCAAGGCATTTACGTAAGCCTGGTGAGCAGTAGCCGCCGTAGCTACGCCACAAGCGTTGGTATGTTTAATAATTGCAAAGGTTGGTTCATTGCCAAACTCGTCAATGAGCGAAACGCAAGCGTCAACATCGACTAAGTTATTGTATGACAACTCTTTTCCGTGAAGTTTGTCAAACATCGCATCCAAATCCCCGTAAAACGTCGCCGCTTGGTGTGGGTTTTCGCCGTAGCGAAGGGTTTGTTGTTGACAGTTTGCCGTTTGCAGTTCAGGAAAATTACTAACAGGCTGGTTCAAAAACCACTGATTAATCGCGGTGTCATAATGGCTAGTGGTGGCAAAAGCCTCTTGTGCATAACGACGACGGTCGGCGAGGTCAGTGGCACCGTCTTTTTCGGTAAGAATGTTGAGCACGTCAGCGTATTGATTCCGCGACGAAACGATGAGAGAATCTTGGAAGTTTTTAGCACCTGCCCGAATCAATGAAATACCTCCAATGTCGATTTTTTCGATGATGTCTTCGGCAGTAGCCCCCGAAGCAACGGTTTCCTCAAAAGGATATAAATCGACAACCACCAAGTCAATCGATGGAATGTTGAACTGAGTGGCTTGAGCCAAGTCGCTAGCGTCGTCACGACGGTACAAAATACCTCCAAAAACAGCAGGGTGAAGCGTTTTTACGCGGCCTCCAAAGATGGAAGGGTAGCCCGTAAGGTCTTCCACAGCAGTCACAGGAATTCCCATGTTTTCGATGAACGTCTGTGTTCCACCCGTGGAGTACAACTTTACGCCGTGTTGGTGGAGGAGTCTTACGATTGGTTCAAGACCGTCTTTGTAATAAACCGAAAGTAAGGCCGATTGGATTTTTTTCATTGGATTGGGAGTTTGCGCACTTCAAATTGTTGCTTCTAAATCGTGTTTTTGGGTTTAAAATGGTTTGATTATAAAGCAATTAGTGCGGTATATGGTGGTAAAATAACTAGGGATGACTTAGTTGTAAAAAATGAAGCCGCAAAATTACGGCTTTTATAACAAAAAATCGCCTTGTCGATGAAGACAAAGGCGATTTTTAGGGTAAAAAATGAGAATCAATTACCAAATTTTTACTCGGCTGGCTTCTGGACGGTACATTTTGTCGCCAGGTTGTACGCCAAATGCCTTGTAAAAAGGCTCAAAGTTGGACAATGGGCCGTTGGCGCGGAACTGCCCAGGAGAGTGCGGGTCGGTGTTGACTCTCAAGCGAAGGGCTTCATCGCGGAGTTTGGCTCGCCAAATTTGCCCAAAGGCCAAAAAGAAACGTTGGTCGGGCGTAAAACCGTCGATTTTTTCGTTGCTTTTACCTTGCTTCGTAAATGTCTTGAAGGCTTCGTAAGCGACCGAAAGCCCACCAATGTCGGCAATGTTTTCGCCTAATGTCAACTGACCTTTTACGTGCAAATTATCCAAGACGGTAAAGCCGTCGTATTGGTCAATAACCACTTGAGCACGTTGTTTAAACTGGTCGTTGTCGTCTTTTTTCCACCAATTCTTCAACATTCCCATGTAATTATACTGACGCCCTTGGTCGTCGAATCCGTGCGTCATTTCGTGGCCAATCACGGCACCGATGGCACCGTAGTTGAAGGCGTCGTCGGCCTCTGGGTCAAAGAAAGGCCACTGCAAAATCCCTGCTGGAAACGCGATTTCGTTGCGCAATGGGCTGTAGTAGGCGTTGACCGTTGGCGGCGTCATGCCCCATTCGGTTTTGTCAACAGGTTTGCCCAAACGACCCAACATTTCTTCGTAACGCCATTTGCCAAAGGCCCGTACGTTGCCATAAAAATCGTTGCGTTTTACGTTAACGCCTTCGTACGTTTTCCATTTGGACGGGTAGCCGATTTTGGGCGTAAATGCTTTAAGTTTTCGTAGGGCTTCTACTTTGGTTTCAGCAGTCATCCAGTCGAGTTCATTGATACGTTTTTCAAACACCTTCTGAAGGTTTGCTACCAACTCATCCATGCGTTTTTTAGCTTCTGGTTTAAAGTGCTTGGCTACGTAAAGCTGCCCCAACAAATCGCCCGCAAGGTTGTCGGTAAGGCTCGAAATGCGTTTCCAGCGGTCTTGTTGTACTTTTTGCCCGTTGAGGGTTTTACCACTGTACTCAAAACTAGCTTCTACAAAAGGCTTGCTAAGGTAGTTAGCGGCGCCACTAATGACCGAAAACTTTATTTTGGCTTTCAGCGTTTCGATGTTAGTCTTAGGCAGCCATTCGTTGAGGGCTTCGTAGTACTTAGGTTGTGATACGATGATGCTATCGGTTTTCATGCGCATCGTTGTCAGTGCGCTCACCAAGTTGAGATTAGGCACTTTGGCGGAAAAATCCTTGGTCGCAAATTTGTTGTACATTGCCACTGGATTTCTCATCTCGATGCGACCCATGTGCGAAGTGGCGATTTGGGTTTCCAAAGCTAAAATATCGTCGGCCAATTGTTGGGCCTTGGCGGCGTCGGTGCCCGTAAGGGTAAACAGCGTTGCAATGTATTTTTTGTAGGCATTCCGAACCTTGATAGTAGGCTCATCGGTCTTGGTATAATAGTCTTTTTCGGGAAGTCCTGTACCCGTTTGACGCATACTTACGATGTACGTATCGGGGTTTTTGGCATCTTGCCCAATGCTTGCACCTATGAATGTACTTCCGCCGTCTTGGGGATGATTGGCCGAATAACGGAGCAAATCTTCGTAGTTGTTGATTTTATCGATTTCGTTCAAAACGGCTTTAATGGGTTCGTAACCAAGTTTTTCGATGGCAATGGTATCCATGCCCGACGCAAAAAAGTCGCCAACGCGCTGTTTGACACTTCCCTTAGGAGATTTGCTCGCGGCGGCTTCTTCCAAAATGGCCTTGAGGTTTTTAGAATTGCTGTCACGAAGAATGTTGAACGACCCCCAGGCCGTTTCGGAGGCGGGAATGTCGGTTTTCTTTAACCAACCACCGTTGGCATATAAAAAAAAGTCTTCGCGTGGGCTAACACTCAAATCCATGCCAGATAGGTCGAGTCCTCTGTTGGGTTTGGGATCGTCTAATTTGATGAATGCGACCGAGAGAGCGCCTGCGAGGATCCAACTTGCCGTAAATCGTAATTTTTCCATTTTTGGGTTGTTAGTTTGAATGATTGTTGGGCAAAATTCCTTAATATCAAAGGAAAACCGATGGCGTATGGGCCATTTTATGTACTAAACCGATGATTTTGTCGATAAATCAGTCTTTTATGTCATGTTCCAACCATCCCAAGGTAAAGTTAAAAACTTCCGATTTTTGAGGTTCGTTGTGAATTTCGTGATACATTCCATGCCACTTTTTGTAAGTCACTGTCGTGCCAACTCGCTGTGCAAACTCCTCACTGGCGGGTTGAGACGTGAGCAGGTCTTCGTCGCCGTGCATGATGAGGGTCGGGACAGGAATGTCACCGTCGTAGGAATTGAGAAAAGCAGCGGCTTCAAGTAGTCCAATGCTCGCGGAGGCAGTGATGGTACCATGAACCAACGGGTCTTTTTTATAAGCCTCCACCACGGCGGGGTCTTTGGAAATATGATCTTGTGCCAAACCGCTTCCTTGCGAAAATCCTGGGAGTATCTTGCGAAAAAGTTTACCAATGGTCACTAAAATAGGCTTTGGTTCAAACGCCAGTCTAATCCAAGGCCCTGTGGCAATCACGCCTTTGAGGGCAGGTTTGCGTCGAAGGGTGTAATTGAGAACCAAATTTCCTCCCATTGAATGTCCATAAAGGTAGATAGGTAGCTGAGGCGCTTGTTGTTGGGCATAGTTGAGGAGGGTTTCAATGTCATTGAGGTAGGCATCGTAAGTAGGAGCATGGCCACGTTTCCCTCCCGATTTACCGTGGCCTCGGTTGTCCATCGAAACGACGGAATAGCCGTTTTTGTTGAAAAAGTCAGCAAAATGAGCGTAGCGACCACTGTGTTCGCCAAATCCGTGAATGAGCACAATGACTGCCTTGGAAGAATGTGCGAGCCAAGCGCGGGCAAAAAGCGAAGTGCCATCGTTGGCCGTGAGGGTAGTGGTAATGTCTGACATGGTTAAGGAGTTTTGGGGAAGATACAGAATTTGTGTTTATTCGGGATGCCGATACGGTGGACTGATTTCTATGTTCATTATGTAAAAAACTATCTGCTTTGAAATGAAGCCCCATCGGGGTGACCTCTTTTTCTACTAAGATTTAGCCTCGCTGATGCCATTTTTTTAATGCGTTTAACTTGAAGTCAAATGTAGATTAAAAAATTGATTGTGTGAGAAAAAGCGACTCCGCGCCTTTTTATAAATGGAAAGGCCACGATTTGACTTTTGAAGAAAATAAGAGATGAAATCAAAATGGATACTAACGGGGGCTGCGGCGGTTGTGCTATTGAGTTCCTTTTCGTTTTTGGGAATTTTTAGTCATCAAATTGACTTTAATGAGGAGGTAAAACCCATTTTGAACAAGCACTGTATGGCATGCCATGGTGGGGTTAAAAAAGCAGGAGGTGTGAGCTTTTTGTTTGAAAAAGACATGTACGAACCTGCCAAATCGGGGAAATTTCCGGTGGTGGCTGGAGACGCCGAGGAGAGCGAAATGATGCGTCGGATTTTACTTCCCGAAGGCCACGAAGATAAAATGCCTAAAGACGGGCCTCCGCTTTCACCAGAAGAAGTCGAGATTCTTACCCAATGGATTGACCAAGGGGCTAAATGGGGCAACCACTGGGCGTATAACCGAGTCGAGCGCCCAAGTGTACCTTCTATTGGTAGCTTTTGGGCTCTATTGGGCTTCACCGAAGATGAGGAAACACGTTGGGCTAAAAACGAAATTGATCGCTTTGTCTTGGAAAAACTGCGCGAACAGCAGCTTAAACCTGCCTCCGAAGCCGACCGCGCCACGCTGATTCGTCGAGTGAGCTTGGACTTGACGGGGCTACCTCCGACGGATGCTCAAGTCCAGCGTTTTTTGAACGACACCTCTCCCAAAGCCTACGAAAATTTGGTGGATTCACTCTTGGCCTCGTCGGGCTACGGGGAACGCTGGGCGGGAATGTGGCTCGATTTGGCCCGTTATGCCGATACCAAAGGGTACGAACGCGATCCTGGGCGAAGCATTTGGCGTTACCGTGATTGGCTCATCAAGGCGTTTAACGAAGATAAACCCTACGACAAGTTTGTGGTGGAGCAACTCGCGGGCGATTTGTTGCCTAACCCGACGGATGCTCAGTTGATTGCGACGGGTTTTCACCGCAATACCATGAACAACGACGAGGGCGGAACCCAAGATGAAGAGTTTCGGGTAGCAGCGGTTATCGATCGAGTAAATACCACTTGGGACGTTTTTCAGGGAACTTCGTTTGGATGTGTGCAATGCCACAGTCATCCGTATGACCCGTTTACCCACGAAGAATACTACAAATATTTGGCGTTTTTTAATAACACTCGTGATGAAGACGTGACGAGCGATACGCCGACACTGCGTTTTTATGGAAAAGAAGATTCGGTGCGGGTCGTGAAAATTGAGCAGTGGATAAAAGCCCATCAAGGGAAAAATGGGATGAAATTGACCGATTTTCAGCGGTTTGCGCGGATTATGGAGCCGAAGGTCAATTCACACGATTTTGATCAACACGTCAATGCGTCGTTGTTGGATGCCAAATATTTTGGGGTACAAGACCAAGGAACGGCGAGATGGCCCAATGTGACGCTGACGGGTAAAAATAGGTTGTTGCTAAACATTGGTACCAACGCCGAAAATGCGCTCTTACAACTTCACCAAGACAGTACGAAAGGGAAAGTGATTCTTTCTCTCAAATTATCAAAAGTAGGGGATACTGTGATGGTGCTGCCTGTGGCTCCTGATGGGGGGAAACGTTCGTTGTTTTGGACGCTCCATAGCCCCAAAACGCCCAAAGAATGGGTAAAAATCAAGTGGGCGGCGTTTCAGGAAGCTTTGCCAGGGAAAGACGAAGCAGGCTTTGCCGACGTAGAAAAATTGTACGCTGAAATTCTGACGGGTGGGGTGGAAAGCACGCCCATTATGTACGATGGTCACGGTGATTGGGCGCGTACGACACATGTTTTCGAGCGAGGTAATTGGACAGTCAAAGGCAAAAAAGTAAATCCTGACGTACCAAATCTCTTTAAAGAATCGGGAGCAAAAACTGCTTCCATGAAAAATCGCTTGGACTTGGCAAAATGGATGACATCTCGGGAGCATCCACTCACGGCGCGGGTGGCGGTAAATCGGATTTGGGAACAATTGTTCGGGACAGGTATTGTAGAAACAGTGGAGGATTTTGGCTCACAGGGAATTGCACCCACCCATCAAGAATTGCTCGATTGGCTGTCGGTTGAGTTAATGGAAACGCACCAATGGAGCCTTAAAAAACTGCTCAAACAAATCACGCTTTCGGCTACTTACCGACAAAGTGCCGCCGTTACTCCCGAAAAATTAGCCCAAGACCCCTTCAATAAATGGCTGTCGCGGGGGCCACGGGTGCGCCTTTCGGCTGAGCAAATTCGTGACCAATTATTGGCTATAAGTGGTTTGTTATCACACAAAATGTACGGACGTAGCGTGATGCCCTTGCAGCCCGATAATATTTGGCTTTCGCCTTACGATGGGGCAAAATGGCAACTGAGTGCAGGAGAAGACCGCTACCGTCGGGCGCTATATATTTATTGGAAACGGACGGCTCCTTATCCGTCGATGGTGATGTTTGATGCCCCAAGTCGCGAGTTTTGTCAAGTAAGGCGCATCCGAACCAACACGCCATTGCAGGCATTGGTAACGCTCAACGACCCTGTCTATTTGGAGGCGGCACATTGTTTTTCAGAAACCATTGCGGCGAAATATGCGAGTCCGCCGGAGCAAATTCGCGAAGCCTACCGCCGCTTGACGTACCAATCTATTTCCCCCAAACGTTTACAAGTTTTACTTAATTTGTATAATAAGTTATTGGCAAACTACCGTAAAGATATTGGCGCTACCAAAAAACTTTTGGCTAATGATGGCAACGCTACGCCTGAACTAGCGGCCTTGACCGTAACGGCCAATGCCATGCTTAATTTGGACGAAGTAGTGACAAAACCGTAAATTAATGACGAATGTCGAGGGTAGAATGCAGAATAAATACGTTTAATTCGAGACTCGAGGGGCGTTTAAACAAAAAATTAGATGAAAATACAATTCTTTGGCGCGGCGCGCCGCGTGACAGGCTCTAAACACCTGATTACGACCGAAAAAGGAACAAAATTGTTGCTTGATTGTGGGATGTTTCAGGGAATTAATACCCAAGACCTCAATCAAAATTTTGGCTTTAAAGCTAATGAAATTGATTTTGTGGTGCTCTCCCACGCTCACATCGATCATACGGGATTACTCCCTCGCTTGGTTCGTAAGGGTTTTAATGGTCCCATTTATTGCACACTTGCTACGGCCGATTTATGTGGTATCATGCTGCTCGATAGTGCTTTTATTCAGCAAAAAGACTTGGAACGAATCAATGAACGCCGTCGGAAGCGTGGCGACGAAGAGCTAGAGTTGTTATACGATGAAAATGACGTGCATAAAACCCTTGATATGCTCGTCCCAGTAGACTATCACCAAGATTTTTGGCTTAATACCGATGAGATAAAATTACGCTTTACCGATACAGGACATATTTTGGGAAGTGCAGCGGTACATTTGACTATTAAAGACCAAGGCATCGAAAAGCAAATTACATTTTCGGGAGATGTGGGTCGACCCGACGATAAAATTTTACGCAGTCCTGAGCCGTTTCCACAGGCCGAAGTGATTATTTGTGAGTCAACCTACGGGAATCGTCAGCATGAACCTGAGCCCGACATGAAGGCGCACTTGCTGCGGGTGGTGCGTGATACGTGCGTGACCCGTAAGGGGAAATTGATTATCCCTGCCTTTGCTATTGACCGTACCCAAGAACTCATTTATGCCCTCGACCAATTGGCCAATGAGGGACGTTTGCCGAGGCTGAAGGTCTTTATTGACAGTCCGTTGGCAATCAAAGCGACTTCGATTATGCGTAAGCACGAAGAGAGCTTCAACCCTGACATTTTAGAATACATCGAGAAAGACGGTGATGCGTTTAACTTTCCTAACTTACACTATGTGTCGGATGTAGAGGAATCGAAGGCCATCAATGACCTGAAAGAACCTTGTGTGATTATTTCGGCCTCGGGGATGGCTGAGGCGGGGCGCATTAAGCACCACATCAAAAATAACATTCTTAACCCCGATAATACCATTTTAATAGTTGGATATTGTTCTCCCGATAGTCTTGGGGGAGCGTTAAAACGCGGCGACGACGAAGTGCGAATTTTTGGAGAAACGTACCAAGTGAAGGCTAGGGTAGAAGTGATGGACTCGTTTTCAGCGCACGCCGATTATACCGAATTGCTTCAATTTTTGAAATGCCAAGACCCCACACAAGTAAAAAAAATGTTTTTGGTTCACGGGGAGTACGACAACCAAGTGGCGTTTAAACATCGCCTCGAAGCAGAAGGCTTCCGTCATATTGAAATTCCAGATCAGTTTACAATCTTTGAGGTGTAGAACTAAAAACGTCCCGAAAGTTTTAAACTTTCGGGACGTTTTGGTTTATTAGCTACGAAAGAGGAGTTACTTCCACCACGGCTTCACGATTGATACCGCCGTAAATGTGCGGAAACAATTCGCCGTTGTGCGGGGCAGGTTCGTAAAGCAACGTTGAGGTAAGTTTTGACTCGTCGATGTGCAGCAACACTAAGCCCGAGACCCCTACATAATACCGCTCCAATACCCCCGAAATCTGCTCTTTTAAGCTGCAATGGATGAACGTTTCAGTGTCGAATGTTTCGCTGAAATAAGCAGGTTTATCCTCGAAAGTTGTCCAGTAAGCAGAGGAAACGATGTGATAAATCATGCGTTAGCGGGTGTTTTTTCTTTGGGAGGAAACAAAAGCGAAGCAATGACCGCCAAGGCCAAAATCCCGACAATGATGTACAATGAGTAGATGGTTTTGAAACCCCATTTTTCCAAGTAGCTGTGGGCAACCATCTTAGTCCCGATGAATGAAAGCAAGACGCCCAAGCCAGGCTTAAGGTAATAGAACTTATCCATGATGCTTGACAAGAAAAAGAACATCGAACGTAGCCCCATGATGGCAAATACGTTGGAAAAGAAAACGATATATGGGTCTTTGGTGATGGAGAAAATCGCGGGAATAGAATCCACGGCAAAAATCAAGTCGGTAAAGGCAATCACAATTACCACCACGAAAATGGGCGTGATGTACCATTTCTTATACCGCTTGTGATACACAAAAAAGTGGTCGATGACGTTGCGTTTGTACACATTGAAGTACCTTGAAGCAAACTTCACTGCAATATGGTCGTTGGGGTTCATTTGTTCGTCTTCTTCTTTTTCGAACAAAATTTTAACTCCTGTGTAAATCAAAAAGCCACCAAAGATGTAGATAATCCACTCAAACTGTTGTAGCAAGGCCGAGCCTACAAAAATGAAAACAAAACGAAGTAAAACGGCTCCTGAAATTCCCCAAATCAAGACTTTCTTGTAGAATTTTTCGTGGACACCAAACGAGCTAAAAATCAGAATAAAAACGAAAATATTGTCGGCGGAAAGCGAATATTCCACCAAATAACCTGTGATGTATTCCAGTGCCATGTTGTTTTGAAAAATTTGGAGGCTCGCTTCAAAATCGTCTGGAATAAGGTTGAGGTGTTTGGCGTATTTATCTACAATTTCTTGTAAATGAGCCATGTCTGATACATCGTGTATGAGATAGCCGTATTGTTTGATAAAGAAATAGAAGGCAACCGACAACGCCACCCAAATGGCGCTCCAAATACCTGCTTCCTTAAAACTAACAATGTGGCTTTTTTGCTTGGAAAATACCCCAAGGTCGATGAGCATTACGAAGATGACAAAAATCGTAAACGCTCCAAAAAATAGAGTTTCGTTCGAGAGCATATTTGTTTAGTGGGTAAAATAACTTAAAAACATCCGCACGGAGGTTTTTACAGGCTCTGTTCTAGGGGTAGAAGCGAGAACTGCTGGTCAAAGTTCCATAGATTCTTTCAGAAAGCCAAGAATATCAGTTCCTTATTCGATATTTTTCAGGAACTCCGCTAGTGCGTCGGCGCAGGCTTGAGGCGCTTCAAACATACCCATGTGGCCTACTTCGGCTAGTACGAGCGTCTGCGCATTTTTGGGAAGCTCACTGAGCCCGATGTTCTTGTCAAAAGGAATAAATTTATCCTCTTTCCCAAAAATGAATAAAACAGGAAGAGACGTCTCCTCCAAAACTGCCGTACGGTCGGGGCGATTCATGATGGCTTTGAAGCCTACAATTACTGCGTCGGTAGGAAGTCGGGAGTAGGCTTGGATGTGATTGGAAAGGGCTTCTGGGTTCTTTTCAAGGTAGCTTTCGGCATACATATTGGTCGAGGCTTGTTTAATAAATGCCGCTGCCCCGTGGGTTTCCATAAAGCGGAGGGTTTTGGTACGTTGCTCGCGCTTGGCATCGTCGTCGGCATAGGCAGTGGAATGAAACAGCCCAAATCCAGCCAATAACTCAGGGTATTTTTCGGCAAAAGCCAGCGTAATGTAGCCCCCCATAGAGTGCCCAACTAGCACACAGCGCTCAATACCTTGCGCCAACAACCACTCCCGAAGCCCTGCGGCGTAGTCTTCGATGCTCACATAGCGAGTTTCGGAGGCGAGGTCGGGGGTAAAAATAGGATATTTGGGAAGGCATTTTTTGATGCCTTCCCAAATAGAACTATCAATGCCGTGGCCGTGAACAAGTATGAGCGGTGTCATTAGGCGACTGATTTAAGAATATGTATAGACGAACGCTCAAATTTCTCGCGGGCGTAGTCGAGTGTAAGGGTAAACTCTTTAACGTCTTTGTTGGATGGCAAATCGAACATGGCATCGGTCATAATGGCTTCGCAAATGGAACGAAGACCACGGGCACCGAGTTTGTACGCCAACGCTTGGTCAACGATGTATTCAAGCACTTCATCGTCGAAAGTGAGGGTAATTCCTTCCATGGCAAACAGTTTTTTGTACTGTTTGGTCAACGCGTTTTTGGGATCCGTCAAAATTTGACGAAGCGCATCGCGGTCGAGCGGATTGAGGTACGTCAACGCAGGAAGGCGCCCGATAAGCTCAGGAATCAACCCAAACGATTTAAGGTCTTGCGCCGCTACATAACGAAGTAAGCTACCATTGTCAAAAATTTCACCCAAACGGCGGTCGTTGGTAAACCCAATAGGACGTGAGTTAATACGTTTGGCAATATGGCGGTCGATGCCATCGAAAGCCCCGCCGCAGATAAACAAAATGTTTTCGGTATTGAGCGGAATCAATTTTTGGTCAGGGTGTTTGCGGCCACCTTGCGGCGGAACATTCACGACCGAGCCTTCCAACAGTTTAAGAAGCGCTTGTTGAACACCTTCTCCACTCACGTCACGCGTGATAGAAGGATTATCGCTTTTGCGAGCAATCTTGTCAATTTCGTCGATAAAAACAATACCTCGTTCGGCAGCTTCGGCGTTGTAATCGGCTGCTTGAAGCAAGCGTGTCAAGATGGTTTCCACGTCTTCACCTACATAACCCGCTTCCGTTACGACGGTTGCATCGGCAATACAGAAAGGCACTTGGAGCATTTTGGCGATGGTGCGGGCCAAGTAGGTTTTACCCGTTCCTGTTTCCCCTACCATGATGATGTTCGATTTTTCAATCTGTACTTCATCGTTTGACTTTGGCTGCATCAACCGTTTGTAGTGGTTATATACCGCCACTGAGAGTGTTCTTTTTGCCTCGTCTTGCCCAATAATGTATTGGTCGAGGTAGTTCTTCATTTCCAGTGGTTTAACGAGGTTAAACTTAGGTGTAGATACCTTTTCTTTTTTCTTTTTTGGGTAAAGTTCCTCTTGAACTACGCCGTAGCCTTGTTCAATACAGAAATTACAAATATGGGCGTCGATTCCCGATAGCAGGAGCTGAACCTCGTTCTTGCGTCTGCCGCAAAATGAGCAATTAATTGCAGCCATTGAAGGTGTCAAAATAGGCGAAGTATGATTTTATATACAAAGGTACGGGATAACAACCATAATCGCGAATAAGTTTATTTTATACCTTTCAAATACGCAATAGAAAAGAAAATTGTTGCAGCGACGGAAAGACGTAAAAACTACCTTTTTAACATTTTTTGGAAGTCATAAAAAAGCCAATCAATGAGGCATAAATCATGAGGGATGATTTCGCTAGTAGCCGTCATAGCGTTGTTTGCAAGCTTCTATGTCGCTTTTTAGGGCATTAATAGCTGTTATATTGCTGAATTCGTATTTTTTCTAAGTCTAGTAACTCTTGCCTTTTCTGATTTTGCGCCATTTCGTTGTTGTTGAAGGCCGTCTTGGCTTGGTCAAGCACTTGTTTTTTTGCAATAAAAGTACTTTGTGAAGGTCGTACTTCTACCTCTGCGACTACTTTTTCTTTTAGCAATTTAAAATTCATCAGAAGGTCAGCCTCTGCGAGGTCTAAATCGCTTTTATGATTGATAATCTGGGTATTAAGATTATCTTCGAGTATCGAAAGTAGGGAGAGGTCGTTTTGTAGTGCTGCTTTTTTTGGTCAAAACTTCCTCCTTTTAAAAGTGCTTTAGAACGAATGTAGTTTTCTTGGAATACTTGAAACGATTTTTGCAACTCGTCCAACTGAAAATAAAAAGGCATAGACCGCTGATACATTTTATCCAACTCATTTTGCTGACTATTTTTTACTAACGAGTTGATAACATTTTCCAAAGCAAGCACTTCACTAATCTTTGGGCTATTTATCCTCAAAAGCTGCTAACCCAAAGAAGACGCCTTACCCGCTCCCACCACCGAGGGTCTCAATACTTGTGGTTGTAAAATCAACGAAAAAGTTTGGATTGCAAACGGCATTCGGCATGACCAAGGACCTGCCGCCAAGGCCATCGAAGTTGAGTTTAAGCGATTGAGTGCTACTACTTTTTATTTGTTTATCCATATCAATGCCAGTACTAAATAAAGACCGCGTTCAGCTGACGCTACCCAAAGGTGTCGTGGGTACTAATTTATTGGAAAATTTGTACGACAAACCTTTCGGGATTTATTACGACAACAATTTCAAGATTTTTAAGACAAAATCATCGAATCCTGGACAAATCGTCATCTCCCGATTGGACACTGTGAACCGAATCGTCTCGGGCAGATTTACTTTTGATGCCGAATTTGTTGTTTCCAGAGAAACCGTAAAAATCACCGAAGGGCGCTTTGATGTTAAGTATGAGTGAGTGTTTCAAATCAACTCCCCAGTTCTGCCACATTCTCCCCCAAATTCGGTATCTTTGCGGAGTTTTTTATTTCAAGTTAGTTTAATAACGTGTTTGTTGTATGACTAACTAATAACAATTAACAGTGGCTTGCCACTCAGTATCATGAACCTGTTTAACGTTTATCCGATTTACGACATCGAACCCGTCCAAGCGCAAGGCTCTTGGCTCTGGGATAGCAAAGGCGAGAAGTACCTCGACCTTTACGGCGGTCACGCCGTGATTTCGGTGGGTCATTGTCACCCCCATTACGTCGAAAAAATGACGGAACAGTTGCGACGAATTAACTTCTACTCCAACTCTGTCAGGATACCGTTACAGGATGAATTAGCCCAAAAACTAGGCGATTTGGCTGGCTATCCTGATTATACGCTCTTTTTGTGCAACTCAGGTGCCGAAGCCAACGAAAACGCCATTAAGTTAGCCTCTTTTTACAACGGCGGTAGCAAAATAGTCGCCTTTACGAAATCATTCCACGGCCGTACGGCAGGGGCAGTTGCGATGACCGACAACCCGTCGATTGTTGCGCCTGTCAACTACAACAAACACATCACGTTTTTGCCGTTCAACGACGCCGACGCCGTTCGCCAGCACGACATGACCGACGTGTGCGCCATCATCGTAGAAGGCATCCAAGGCGTGGGTGGTATCCAAGTAGCATCGGAAGAGTTTTTGCGGGCAATTCGGCAGAAATGCGATGAAAGCAACGCTACCTTTATTTTGGACAGCGTACAGTGCGGTTATGGTCGTTCGGGTAAATTTTTCTCAAACCAACACTACACCGACCTTCACGCCGACTTATACACCACCGCCAAAGGCATGGGCAATGGTTTCCCGATTGCGGGGGTTTTGATTTCGCCTAGGTTCCAGGCCAAATACGGTATGTTGGGCACTACCTTCGGTGGAAATCACTTGGCGTGTGCGGCGGGCATTGCCGTGCTCGACATCATGAAGGAAGAAAGCCTCATGGCCAATGCCGTAGAAATCGGGGATTATTTGATGAAAGGCATTGTCGAAATCGGTGGCTATAAAGAGCTTCGCGGACGCGGGTTGATGATTGGTATCGAGTACGACTTCGCCATTGAAGACCTCCGCAACAAGCTGTTATTCGACTATAAATTATTCACAGGCGTAGCAGGCAAAAACACCATTCGTTTGTTGCCATCGCTCGCGCTCAAAAAAGAAGAAGCGGATTTGTTTTTAGAAGCGTTAAGCAAAGAAGTTCGCGTTTTGGCTTAATTAAGAAGCTAATCCCGAAATGCAATTCGGGACGCTCATGGTATTTTTATTTATCTTTACCAAAGATTCTTTTTAAAGAAACTAACCATGTTAACGAAAACCTCTCGTCGAAAACCACTATTGCCCCCCCAAAAGGTGTCTATAGAAGAATAGTTCAAGGCAGAAGAAAAATCCATTTATAAACATGAATACCACGACGGCATTATCAAAAAAAGGGACTAGAAATCATAAATCCATAAAAAAACCGCAAAGTACATTAGGCCTTGCGGTTTTGAGAGAAATTCGACATTTTCCTACATTCTATCGGGGACTTCGATGCCTAAGAGTTCCATCGCTTTACAAATCGAATCAGCAATGGCTTGGGTAAGTAGCAAACGAACGTGCTGTGCTGCCGCGTTTGGCTCTTGTAAAATCGAAACGTCAGCGTAAAACGTATTATATACCTTCGCTAATTCGTACGCATACTGCGAAATCAACGCGGGCGAGTAGTTACGACCCGCATCTGCCACGCGGTCAGGGAATTGCGTAAGGGCAAAAATCACTTCTTGTTCAGAAGCCGTTAGCGCTACCGTCGAGGCAGGTTTGTTCCAGTCAATGCCCAACTGCACCGCCTTGCGCAACACCGAGCGCGTACGGGCGTGGGTGTATTGGATAAACGGCCCCGTATGTCCGTGCAACTCCACCGATTCGGCAGGATTGAACAACATCCGTTTTTGTGGATCTACTTTCAACAAATAATACTTCAACGCCCCCAACCCAAGCATCGAGAACAGCTTTTGCTTTTCGGCCTCCGTAAAATCGTCGATTTTACCTTTGGCATTGCCTTCTTCGGCAGCGGCGGCGATTACTTCCGCCACGAGTTCATCAGCGTCCACCACCGTTCCTTCTCGCGACTTCATTTTTCCCGATGGTAAGTCCACCATTCCATAACTGAGGTGGTAACAACCATCAGCGTAGGTACGACCGAGGCGTTTCAAGATGGCAAATAGTACTTGAAAGTGATAATCCTGTTCGTTTCCTACAACCCAAATCGACTTATTGGTAGAGAAATCGGTAAACTTCAAATCTGTTGTACCTAAATCTTGGGTAATATACACCGAGGTGCCATCGCCGCGCAACACTAGCTTTTCGTCTAGTCCCTCTTCAGTCAAATCAATCCAGACTGAGTTATCAGCCTTTTTGAAAAATACCCCTTTGGCCAATCCTTCTTCTACGGCATCTTTTCCGAGCAAGTAGGTATTTGATTCGTAGTAGGTTTTATCAAAACTCACCCCGATTTTCTGATACGTATCGTTAAAGCCCGCATACACCCACTCGTTCATGGTTTTCCAAAGCGTAACGGTGGCTTCGTCGCCCTGTTCCCACTTGCGGAGCAATTCTTGGGCTTCGAGCATCCACGGCGCTTTTTTCTCGGCCTCTTCTCTAGTCATTCCCTCAGCGACAAGGGTTTGGATTTGCTGTTTGTATTCTTTGTCAAACAACACGTAGTATTTTCCGATCAAGTGATCACCTTTCATTTCAGCCGACTCGGGCGTTTCTCCGTTGCCTAGTTTGGCATAGGCCAACATCGACTTACAAATGTGAATCCCACGGTCGTTGACAAGGCACGTTTTGATAACGTCATACCCGTTCGCTTTCAAAATACGGGCTACCGAATCTCCCAAAAAGTTATTCCGTAAGTGCCCCAAGTGCAGCGGTTTGTTGGTATTGGGCGAAGAAAACTCTACCATCACCGACTGTCCATTGGGAACGGCAAAGCCAAAATTTTCGTCGAGAGCCAAGGCGTTGAGTGCGCCCACCCAAGCTGATTCGTCAATACTTAGGTTCAGAAATCCCTGTACGACGTTGAAATTGCTTACTACCCCTGATTTTTCCAACACATACGCCCCAAGCGCGTTTCCGATTTCTACGGGAGGCTTGCGGAGGCTTTTGGTGTATGGAAACGTTACAAATGTATAAAAACCTTCAAAATCTTTTTTGGTAGGTTGAAGTGCGATTGTTGGCTCTTCAACATTATAAATCTCCTTTAATGCACTTTGGAGAGAAGTTTTGATAATGGCTTCGATTTGCATAAGACATGGTTCGTTAGTCTAATTCCTAATTGGAACGATAGACAGCTTAAATAAGCCGCAAAAGTACGGCAAATTCGACAAGCAACTACTTGTATTACCAAAAATTGGTTCTATTTTCGTATCATTCTCCATATTTAGCTCTGCCATGAGATGAAAAATAAGGCAATTTTCTTTTTGTTATGGGTCAGTTGCTGGCTAAAACTACCTGCATTTGCGCAGTTGGAACAGTCGGTACGCATCGAATTTAAAGTAAGCCAAAGCGCCGAAGAGTACTTTGACACCACTCCACTCGCCCAAGAAGGTATGCTCGTCACTCAGCGTAAAGAAGAATATTTTAACAAAGAAAAGTGGACATTTTATCGTTTCGATAAAGACTTGAAACAGCGCTGGGTATCAGACTTTAAGGTAGAAGACCAGCTCCACCTTATCAAATCGTATCACAATCAACACTTTGTATTTTGGTTGCTTCAAGAAACTGACACCGACAATGTGATGGTGCTTCGGCTCGACCTCCAAAACGGTGAAACCGAAACTTTCAAAGGCGACTTGCATACCCGCGTCGACATTGTGCATTTTAAAGTACTGGGCAACGTGGCTTTTATTGGGGGATACCATAACAGCCGCCCTATGGTAATGGCTTTTTCATTTTTTGATAAAAGTGTGAAAGCACTTCCCTTTTTGTACACAAGCAACACCGAAATAAGCAATCTCGAACTGGATGAGCAACGCAACCAACTCAATGTATTGCTGTACACTACCAAGCAAGGCGATTGCCATTTTTCCATCAAAACATATTCGTACGAAGGGAAATTAGTCAAAACGACGGCCATGCCTTTCGAAAACGATAACGGACTCATTTCGGGCAAAATTCTCGGACTTGACGAAACCTACTCCTTACTCGTGGGCAATTATGCACAAGGCTGCACACAGTATTCGCAAGGATTGTATTTTTCAAAAATCAAAGATTCGGAACCCGAAGCCTTGCAATGGGTGGATTTCTCAAAACTAGAAAACTTCTTTAATTACCTCAAACCTAAGCGTAAACAACGTGTTGTCGAGAAAATTTCGAAACAAAAAGAAGAGGGTAAAGAACCTAAGTTCCGTTACCGATTATTAGTACATGACGTCATCAAACACGGTGACGAATTTGTCCTAGTAGCAGAGGTATATTATCCTGTTTATAAAAGTGGCAACATATACTACGGAGGAGGGATGTCAAACCTTCAGCGTGAATACGACGCATTTCGGTATACTCATGCAGTGGTGTGTGGCTTTGACAAATCAGGTAAATTATTGTGGGACAACTGCTTTTCGCTTGAAAACGTAGAAAACATTGAACTAGTACCCATGGTTCAAATTACTCGCCAAGAGGGTTTATTGGTCTTAGCTTATCCCAAAGAAGAAAAAATTCATACAGAAGTAATAGAACGTAACCGAGTAGTACGAGAAAAAGAAGTTCATGAACTTAAAACAGCGGTAGAGGGCGAAAAAATAGTAGACAGTCAACAAGGTGTATTATCCGCTTGGTACGACCGCTTTTTTGTGGCGTATGGATATCAGAAAGTAGGTGGAGAAAAATGGGCTAATGGCTCGCGTGATGTGTTTTACATCAATAAATTATCGTACAACCCCAACGCCCCGCGCCCCGATGCTAAAGAGGAAGCTAAGAAAGAGAATTAACGTGACCTCAATTTTTCCAACACTTTTGCAGCCGTTGCTTGAATCGCGGGGATAGCCACTGAATTACCAAACTGTTTATACGCGGAAACGTCTGACACCACAATTTTAAATTCTTCAGGAAAACCCTGTAAGCGAGCCCATTCGCGCGGGGTCATTTTTCGGATTCCTTCCCGATTTATTTCGCTTTTGATGCGTGTTTGGGGCGTAAAATCGGTGAGTCGATGGTCGTACACAAGGTTTCGCTCTCTTCCCATCCCCCCAACCACAATGGCGTTAGCCACGCCGTCGTCCGATATAATTTCATAACCAAAACCGTTCCCCTTTCTTGCGTGGCGTTTTTTATGATTAATCAACGTTTGGAGGTATTGGGTTGATAGGTAATATTTTGCTGAAACGGCCTGTGGCTCTTTTACGTCACCAAACACCGCTTGTGAGTTAGTAGGCACAGGGTATTGAAACGAATCTATACCCAAGTCGTCACGAAAACCCACGATAAAAATACGCTCTCGGTTCTGAGGCACTCCAAAATCACGCGCATTGAGCACACGAGGCTGAGGCACAAAATAGCCTAAGTCGTCTCGCAAAGTAGCTAAAATCGTAGCTAAAGTTTTCCCTTTATCGTGCGTGCGTAATCCCTTAACATTTTCTAAAAAAAATGCTTTGGGTCGCTTGCGTTGGAGGATGTCGGCTACGTCAAAAAACAGCGTTCCTCGCGTATCTTCAAAGCCCCCTCTCCGCCCCGCAATCGAAAACGCTTGACAAGGAAACCCTGCGCACAATACATCAAAATTGTCGGGAATATGCGCCTTGGTGGCTTCAAGTGCAATATCGCCGTAGGGACATTCGCCAAAATTAGCCTCGTACGTTTTTTGGGCTTGCCCATCCCATTCGCTACTAAATACACAATGCCCCCCCAAGCGTTGAAGCGCTATTCGAAACCCACCAATGCCCGCAAACAAATCAATGAATGTAAAATGAGGCGCTTCTAAAAAAGACATAAACTAAGGAGAATAAACAACGAATCAATTCTTGAGCACTAGCCATACACCTCCCATTATCAACGCAATACCCAGTACTCGCCATACATTAATGGGATGAACTGCAAAGCCCACCCACCCAAAGTGATCGATAAGTACTCCCGCCACCAGCTGCCCCGCAATAATCAGGCACAGCAAATTGGCAGGCCCAATGTCTTTGACAATAAAAATAACCGTAAGTACGTAAAAAGCCCCGCAAGCTCCTCCTAGCCACTTCCACCAAGCGATACTGCGTAGGGTGTCCAACGACGGCATGGGAGCTTTGTTAAAGAAAGCATAACAAGCCAGCAAACCAACCAAGCCCGTCACAAACGAAATAATGGAGGAAAGAATCGGATTTTGAGTCGCCAACCGAAGCTGAGAGTTCACTCCCGACTGAAAGGTGTTGGTCACGCCAATCAAAAAAGCTAAAATCAGAAAAAAGTAATACATGGGAAGCTGTCGTTGAATCTCACGTACAAACTTCCCAAAAATATGTTGGAATAAAAAGCTCGGCTATTTTGAGCGAATGGCCTCAACAGGGTCCATTCGGGCAGCTCCTAACGCTGGGATGATACCTGCCGCCACCCCAATGATGCTCGATACGCTCAGGCCAAGAATGATGTTTTGGGGCGAAAGAATGATATCCAAACTTCCCAGCGATATAAATGACAGTAGATACACAAGCCCAATCCCTACCAAACCACCAATCAAGCTTAAGAAAATGGCTTCAAACAAGAATTGGAACAAGATAAAATAGTTTTTGGCCCCCAAAGACTTCTGAATTCCAATGAGGTTGGTGCGTTCTTTGACCGAAACAAACATGATATTGGCAATACCAAATCCCCCCACCAAAATTGAGAAACTACCAATGACCCAACCCGCAATGGTAATCACCCCAAACAACCCTGAAACAGCCTTAGTCGCAGCTTCGGGGCGATTAATGGAAAAGTTAGTGGTTTGGGTAGGTTTAAGTCCTCGTTTTGTACGCAATAAACCCACAATTTCAGCCTCCAGTTCAACAAGACCTTCGTCTTCGGGCTTCCCCTTTACCACAATGTCAACGCTATTATCAACTCGATTTTGAAACGATTTAGCAAAGGTCAGGTAGGGCATCAATACTTTGGTATCTGGGTTTCCTGCGATGTCAAAAAGTCCTTTGCCTTTCTTTTTTTGAACACCCACAATCACGTACTTGAACCCTTTGATTTTAAAGCTTTTTCCTGTCGGGTCAGGGTCTCCAGGAAAGAGATTTTCGGCGATTTCAGCCCCAATGATGGCTACACTCCGTCCTGCATCTACTTCCTGAGGCATAAAATAGCGGCCTTTCTCAACTGTTACTTCTGATATTTTATTATAGTCGTACGATACCCCCTGAAGGAGAGCATCCATGCTATTGTTGCCGTTTTTGGCCGTCAACCCTCCTTTAAAATCCATCACGACGGTAGCCTCCGCTCCTTCTATGCGTTCGGCGAGGAATTTATAATCACTATACGACGTCTCAGGCCACTGAAAATACTTCCACCATTGATATTCACCCCCAAAACCCCACGGCCATTTTTGGACATACACCACATCTGTCCCGATTTCGGCCAAACTCTGCCGAATATTTTTTTCCAGCGAATCGACAATGGTGAATACTCCAACTATTGCAAAAATTCCTACAGTTACTCCCAACAAAGAAAGGGTAGTTCGGAGAATGTTAGAGCGAAGTGCTTGCCAAGCAAAACGCAAACTTTCAAAGGTTTGGCGAAAAAAGTTCATGGCCGCTAATAGTTAAGTCGTTACGGGATTTTTAGTACAGAAAACAAAATTCGACGTAAGCGGCTTTAATCACAAACATTTTACACGAGTGGTAATCCCGTAGTTTAATTGGTTTCGTAGAAAAGTGACTTTGGATGTAGTACCAATTCAAAAATTTAGATTTTCTTTGCAGGAAACTCATAGTTAGCACAGTCTATTATATGAAAATCAGTACCAATTCGCGCACAGACCTTTGTGTACACGTTGCTTTAGTAGTAGCGTTGGTTGTGGCATTATTTTTGGGGTTCTTTTTCGTGTATTTACCTTTTACAACCAATCACGGACAAAGTATCACGGTGCCTGACCTAAAAGGCATGACGTTAGACCAAATTGAAGACTATCTCGATGCTCGTAATCTTCGGTATGAGGTAGCTGACTGTACGTTTGTTGTGGGACAAAAGCCACTCAGTGTCATCCGTCAGCACCCTAAAGCGGGAATGCGCGTTAAAGAAGGTCGAAAGTTGTATTTGTACATAACCACACTAAATGCGCCTAATGTAAAAATGTCGCAGTTGGTAGATCGAACTAAAAATAGCGCCATCGCTGAGCTAAAGCGGCTCGGATTAATACTAGGACGTATCAATTACGTACCCGACCTAGCCCACGATGCCGTGCTAGAGCAGTTGTACAATGGCAAACCCATTTTGCCTGGAACACTCATTCCGCAAGGGTCTAAAATAGATCTTAACTTAGGAGACGGTATCGGAAATACTGAATTTGATGTTCCTGACGTTGTAGGTAAAACACTCGAAGATGCCCTTTTTGTCTTAAAAGGTTCCAACTTAGGTAAACCACTTATTCAATATGTGGATGACCCAAGTCAACCTCCTGGCACTGTCACACGACAAAACCCAGAAGCGGGAGCAGGCAATAAAATCCACGCTGGTGAATCCATCGACTTGTGGGTAGTTGGGCCGCCAGATACGCAACAGCAACCACAGAATGAACAACCTTAGTAGAACAGTGCAGCAAGGTAGCCCTCGAGGCAAATCATTTATTACGAGAGATATAGCCTATTTTATAGCCCTTTCTCTCTCCTTTTTCTTTAGTGCCTTATCAGCGGTAGGGCAGTGGGTTATCGTACCAGTTGGATCACCGACTTTAACAAACGCCAACAAAGGGGCGCGTACTCAAGCACTTACACTGCCTTTTTTTGACGATTTTGCCTTCACAGTGAACGGTAGTCCAAATCCCGCTCTTTGGATAAACGGGGGTACCTATGTCAGTAATACCTTCACCATAGGACAACCTACACTCAATGTAGCTACGTTTGATGGCTCCGATGCCAACGGCCGCCCCTATAACTTTGCCAGCCCTTATGTGCAAGGAAACGGGGATACACTTACCTCTCAACCCATTGATTTATCTTCGGTTGACGATACTTCCGCTTACTTAAGCTTTTATACACAACTACGCGGTCTAGGAGAACTACCAGATACTACCGACTTTCTACATTTGTACTTTTTAAATCAGCAGGGAGACTGGAAAAAAGTATGGGGAAAAGAAGGCCCAAAGCATGATAATAATTTTAATTACACAAAATTAGCTCTCAAGCCTGAATATCTTCATCCCAACTTTCAGTTTCGCTTTATTTCTTACGGCCGTTTGTCAGGACAATTTGACATGTGGCATTTGGACTATGTTTATTTGAATAAAAATCGTAGCAAAGCCGACGACCAATACCTTGATGATATTGCTTGTACCGTTCCTGTCAACTCGTTTTTAAAGCGATATACATCAATGCCCATAAAACAATACCTTGCCAAAGCTACGACTGAAGTAACTGATACTTTACGTTCGGAAATCCGTTTCTTAAGCCGAGCTTTTATCAACACCATTAATATTTCATACACATTAAAAGACGAGATAAGTGGGCGGGTCTTTCAAAATGTTAATAACTTGCAGGCATCTATTAAGGGCTTGGCTACCTTAAAACAAGGTTTTCGACCTAATGCGGTCACATTTTCGGACACTTTAAAGAAGGTAGTATTGACCACAAAATTTAAAATCCTAACCACCGACGGTATCCCTGGTGTAGATCTTCGGCGTAATGACAGTATATCTGGTCGAACCGAACTTTCCGACTATTATGCCTACGACGACGGCAGTGCCGAGAGTGCCGTGTATTTTAATCGTTCGTTGGGACGAACGGCGGTACGATATGTCGTCAATACCCCTGATAACATTTCGGCAGTACGAATGAATATTGTACCTACCGTAAAGGACATGACTGGCCAGTCTATTACGATTCAGGTGTGGAGTACCGAAAAAGGACGCCCTAAAAATATTCTATACCAAAAGGCCTACAAAGTGTCTTATCCTGCCAAATTCAACGAATTTGTTGAATTTCCTTTTGACTATGGCGTCGCTGTGCGTGATACCTTTTATGTGGGATGGCTTCAAGTGGGGCAGGACGGCGTTCCAGTGGGGCTCGACCGCAACAACTCGCACGAAGACCAAATTTTCATCAACTCAGGGCAAGAATGGGTTCCTTACACTAGTTTTAAAAACGACCCAAGTTTGGCGTATTTTCAAGGTAGTTTAATGATTCGACCCGTGTTTGGGACGCTCAAATCCTCCCCCCCTCTTACATCAGTTGAGCCTGTAGAAGAGCCTTCTTGGGATGTTTACCCCAATCCTTCGCGCGGCATTGTGAGCTGGAATTCGGGAAACGTAAAGCAGGTAGAAGTTTTTCAACTCAATGGTATGCGTTTACGCACGCAACTTGTTCAGCCTGCCGAAAGTAGTATCGACCTTTCTCAGTTCAGTGACGGAATCTATTTTTTACGACTTTCCAACGAAAAGAAAACTGTCGTGAAGAAAATTTTGTTGAGCAAATAAAAAATTTCATAATCCTTCTCTCATTGCACAATGGATATTACAGTAGAAGAACTAAAACAGCGCATCGAAAGCGGCGAAAAAATCAATCTCATTGATGTCCGCGAAGATTACGAATACGAAGCCGATAATATTGGAGGCTTATTGATTCCCTTGGGTGATCTTCCACATCGCCTTACGGAAATTGAGAACCTTAAAGAAGAAGAAATTTTGGTTCATTGCCGCTCGGGCAAGCGCAGCGAAACTGCTCAGCGCTTTATGCAAAGTCAAGGATTTACCAATGTTCGCAACGTCATTGGAGGTATTCTGGCTTATAATGAACTTGACTAAAGGACGTACGAAAAAGGGGAGCGATAAGCTCCCCTTTTTAATTTTATACCGACATTACGTCTTGTTCTTTTGCCGTATAAATCGTTTCGATTTTAGCGATAAAACTATCGGTTAGTTTTTGAACGCGTTCTTCTCCACGTTTTACTTCGTCCTCCGAAACACCTTCTTTGGTCAATTTACGAAGTTCGTTGTTTGTACTTTGGCGTATATTACGGACATTTACTTTAGCCGTTTCAATTTCTTGCTTTACTCGCTTCATCAAATCGCGACGGCGTTCTTCAGTCAGCATCGGAATGCTCAAACGAATATTTTCGCCATCATTGTTGGGCGATAAGCCGAGCGAACTATTACGAATCGCTTTCTCAATTTCTCCAATTATCTTTTTCTCAAAAGGCTTTATCGCAATGGTACGTGCGTCGGGAGTTGTTATCGAAGCTACGTTTTGAATAGGCGACATCACTCCGTAGTATTCTACTTGGATTCCATCCAACATATTGGGGGCTGCTTTCCCCGCACGAATTTTCGACAACTCAATCGTCAAGTGCTTGATGGCTCTGTCCATCGTATCTTTCGCATCCTCGAGATACAATTCGATTTCTTCCATTGGTTGATTTACGTTATTCTATTAATAATTATGCTTTAAGATTAATTTGACACCAATGTTCCAACTGGGTCACCATTGACCAGTTTTAAGAGGTTGCCTGGCTTATTCATGTCAAAAACAATAATTGGTAAGTTGTTTTCCTTACAGAGGGCAAAAGCCGTCAAATCCATGATTTTTAAGTTTTCAGCTAAAGCTTGGTCGTACGTAATTTTTTCGTAGCGCGTTGCTGTAGGGTCTTTTTCAGGGTCTGCCGTATAAATACCGTCGACGCGCGTCCCTTTCAATACCGCATCCGCATTAATTTCGATAGCGCGAAGCGCCCCTGCTGAGTCAGTCGTAAAGTAAGGATTTCCAGTACCTGCTCCAAAAATGACTACCCGACCTTTTTCCAAGTGCCGTACCGCCCGACGACGAATCATCGGCTCGGCAACCTGTTCCATTTTAATAGCCGACATCAAACGGGTGTACACACCGTGTTTTTCGAGCGAACTCTGAATCGCCATGCTATTGATGACGGTTGCAAGCATCCCCATGTAATCTCCCTGTACGCGGTCAATGCCCGATTTCTCGACCGAAGCACCGCGAAAGATATTTCCTCCCCCAATCACAATCGCTACTTGTACTCCCGCATCTACCAGTGTTTTTACTTCTTGGGCAAATTGCTGAAGAATGTCAAAATCAATAACTTGCTTTTTGTCGGGACCACTTAGCGCTTCACCACTGAGCTTTAGGAGAATACGTTTGTATCTAGGTTGTTGCATAATATATAAAATCGGTTTATTCAAACTCTATAAGTACTTGGTTCTTGTCAACACTATCACCTTTGTTGACCTTAATACTTTTCACCACACCATCCCCCGCCGATTTGAGGGCATTTTCCATTTTCATTGCAACCAATACCAGTACCACATCGCCTGCTTTGACAGCATCTCCTATTTGTACTTTGATGTCCCAAATCAACCCTGGCATGGGAGCTTTGATATTATTTACTTTACTTTTGGCGCTACTGTTCATTCCCATTTGCTCCAGCAAAAGGTCAAAACGGTCTTTAGCGGCTACGTTGTATATGGTTTCGTTTACCTTCACTTTGAAACTCTTATCAGCGTAGTTGGCTTCTACCACTTCGGCATTAAAAGAGCGGTTGTCTTTGATAATGTGAAAATGGCCATTGTCCAAGGTCACCAAATCCCACGCAAATAGTTGTCCGTTGAGTGTTGTGGTCTCGTTCTTTGTTTCTACTTCAAAAGCTTGTTGTTCGTTGATGATTACTTTTAACATGGTACTAGGTAGTTTATAAATTGTGAGATTGAATGCCTACGACTTTACTCCCGAGGGTTTCGCTCGGCGATTGACTAAATAAATACCCGTTAAAATGACCCCCATTCCGAGGTATTGTTGAAAACTAATTCGCTCACCGTCCAGTATTCCCCAACCTATCGCCACAATCGGAATCAAATACGTCACCGACGATGCAAATAACCCAGACGCTAATTGAACCACCCGATTAAACAGCACCGAAGCTAACCCTGACCCTACCACTCCCAACGCCAACAAATACAGTGAAGGCTGTAGGTTTTCGGGAGTTGTTACTTTAGCAAAAAAATCAGTAGTAAACAATGCAATTAATGAGATAGGACCAATAAACACAAACGTCCAGGCCGTCATTGCTAAAGCAGGCAAATGGCTCAGTCGAAACGAAATTGTATTGATATTTACCCCGTACATCACAGTAGCACTCAATATGAGGAATGCGTAAGGATCAGCTACATTAATAGCCCCCGTCAGGTTCGATAGAATTAGTAGTAAAGACCCCAATAATCCCAAGATAATACCCGCAATTTGCATGGGGCGGCGCGGTTGGGCGAAAAACACCACACCCAACACCAGCGTACAAAGTGGACTCAACGAATTGAGCATCCCCGATAATGAGCTATTGAGACGTGTACCAGCTTTGGCAAACAAAAATGCAGGAATCACGTAACCCATCAAAGCCGATATGAACATGAACGGAAAACGGTCGAGTGGAATTTGGTTACGGGTTTTGAACATAATGGGCACAAAAAAAAGCGAAGCCAAAAACAATCGCCCCGCTGCCACTTCCGTAACACTAAATGTACCTAAGCTCTTTTTAATTAAAATGAAGGACGTCCCCCACGTGAGGGCTACCAGAATCAGTAAAATCCACGCTTGCAAAGGATTTTTAGAAGAATCGTCCACGACAAACTGAGCTTAGTTTGATATTTTATTTTGCAAAAATAGTGGGTTTATTGGATTTTAATGTGCTTGTCGATAAAGTTCATGTATTGTTCCCAATCGTAAAGCAAAATATCGTGGCTTCCGTCGCGCAAATGATAGCCGATAGTTTGACCAACGGGCGTACTGACCGCAGGCATTTCGGAGGTACCTAAACCCGTTTTTTTGTACAATTGATACACTTTCCCCGCTTCTAAGGCGCTTAAAAACTCACCTTTCGGATCAGCCCACACATCCTGGGAAGCACTTGCCACGTAAAGCGGTCGAGGTGAAATCAATGACAATAATTCGTGTTGATCGACGGGTAGCTCTGCCACGGCTTTATTATATTTTTTGAAGTTGGCACAAAACCAATGAGGAAATTGTGTGTTAAGGTGCTCGACGGTCTCACCAATCCATCGGCGAGCCAATGCCGCTCCTCCTTCACCCGAGTCGTTGGAAATCACTACCGCAAAACGCGGGTCTTCAGCACCCGCCCAAAGCGTTGCTTTCCCGATGCGCGAATGCCCAACGCCAATGATTTTTTTGGCATCTATTTGCCCTTCGTGCTGAATCAAGTAATCGACCATGCGGCTCATGCTCCACGCCCATACGCCCAAAGCGCTCCATTTTTCGCGTTGCTCAAGGGTCAGTACGGAGCGTATTCCCGTTTTCCAGCCTTCGGCGTGGTCAGGTTCAAGGTCACCGTAATAGGCCGTCGCGACGGCATATCCACGAGCAACAATCGCTTCGTAAGGCCAACGTCGTTCGGCAATACCGCGTGAGGCTTCGGTCGCACGGTTGTTGACAAAACTTTTATCAAAACCCGAATTTACCCAGTTTCCCGTCACCAGTACTTCTTTTTCGTGGGTAGTAGTGTGGTTTCCAGTGAAATTAAGACTGACAAACGCGGGGGCTTTCTTTGCATTTTTGGGCAAATACAACAAAACATTCAGTGCCGCAGTAGGCGAAATCGTCGGAAAACGTAAGGTAATTTGTTTAGAAATGGCTTTTCCACCCAACGCATTTTCGTTGACAGTTTTGACCTCCACCGTACTTTTGATAGTACTCGGAAAAGGATTCACGCCATAGACTTCTTCGGCAAACAGCTTGAGTAATTCGGGGCGACGTTTTTTTTCCCATATCGAAACGGACGTTACGGGTTTTCCATTGGAAAGTACCAATGGATTGGGCAACGTATAAGTTGGCATTTGGCTTTCATCGTAGTTGACGGGGATTTTTTGCGCAACTACCGTAAAAACAGTACATATACTTGCTAAAACCAATAAGCTACCTCTGTAATTAAGTAAAAACACCATGATACTAATCGTTTATAATTTTGTGATACGTTTTCCAAAAGTGTATTTAGTGACATTCATTCTAAAACACATAAAGCACAATAGAATCAACACCTAGAAAATAGCGATAACAGCTTTGTTTGATGTGATAGATTACTTTATCTCAAAGGCATTTGTTGTACGGTTCTATCGTTTTTCAATAACTTTGAACACATTTTTATCAACACCCTATCAACCATTTTCCCAAACATACGTACTTGTGAAAAAAAATATCCTACTTCTAACGAGTTTCTTACTTGCTTCTGCCCTCAGTCAAGCTCTTTTTGCCCAGACGTGGCTCCGTTATCCTAGTATTTCGCCCGACGGCAAAACCATCGTTTTTACATACAAAGGAGACATTTGGAAAGTCGCTGCTTCGGGCGGAGCGGCCGTTCCACTCACCCTTCACGAATCCCACGACTACATGCCCGTGTGGTCGCACGATGGCAAACGAATCGCTTTCGCCTCCGACCGCCACGGCAACTTCGATGTATTTACCATTCCTGTTGAAGGTGGGGAAGCTAAACGCATTACCTTTCATTCGGCCAATGAACTTCCTTATGATTTTAGCACCGACAACCAAAGCGTTGTTTTCGGAAGTGCTCGGCAAGATTTGGCCACCAACCGTCAGTATCCTGCAGGTTACATGACGGAGCTTTATAGCGTGTCCATCAATGGAGGCCGTGTCAAACAACTGCTAACCACCCCCGCTGAAGACGTCAAATACAACCGCGACGGCAGCAAGTTTGTCTACCACGACCGCAAAGGAGGCGAGAATAGTTGGCGCAAGCACCATACTTCTGCCATCGCAAGAGACCTTTGGGTCTATGACACCAAAACCCAGAAACATACCAAAATTACCAATTTCGCAGGCGAAGACCGCAACGCCGTTTGGAGCGACGATAAAACGCTTTTTTACCTAAGCGAAGCCAATGGTTCATTCAACATTCACAAACTTTCTTTGGACAATACGGCTCAGTCGCAAGCCATTACTTCGTTCAAAAAACACCCTGTTCGTTTTCTGAGCCGCACCAACGACGGAGTACTTTGTTTTGGGTTTAATGGCGAAATTTTTACCCTTAACCCCACCGAAGGAGAAAGTCCAAAGAAGGTCAATATCAGCATTGCGGCAGATACCCGCACCAACAACGAACGTGTACTTTCAGTCAACGGTGGCGTAAGCAGCATGGCCGTTTCGCCCAATGGAAAAGAAGTCGCTTACATTTTTCGCGGCGAAGTGTTTGTGAGTTCGGTGGAAGGCGGTATCACCAAACGCATCACCAACAGCGCGGGCCAAGAGCGGAGTGTAAGTTTTTCGCCCGATGGAAAAGCCTTGGTGTATTCGTCGGAGCGGGGCAATCGTTGGAAAATCTTCGAGACGCGTATGAGCCGCAAAGAAGAACCGTACTTCTATGCCTCTACTTTGTTAAAAGAAAACGAACTCATTGCGAATGAGAAAGAAAATTACCTGCCAAAGTATTCTCCCGATGGCAAAGAAATCGCCTTTGTGGAAGACCGCGCGACGCTCAAAATCCTTACGTTGGCTACGAAACAAACTCGTACGATTCTGACCAACCAAGACTTGTTTTCGTGGGGTGACCACGACCAGTATTTTCAATGGAGCCCCGACGGCAAGTGGTTTTTGTTTGATTACAAAATCCCCAACCTCCGCGAAGGCGAGGTGGGTCTTATTTCTACCGACGGCAAAGGTAAGATTACCAACCTTACCCAGAGCGGTTTTGAAGACGAAAGTCCCAAGTGGGTACAAGGTGGAAAAGCCATGTTGTGGTTTAGTAACCGCGAAGGTTTGAAAAGCCTTTCTCAGAGCGGTAATTCTCAATCAGACGTTTATGCCATGTTTTTCACCCAGGCGGCCTTTGATAAGTTCAAATTGAGCAAAGAAGAAGCCTCTTTGGCCAAAGAAGTAGAAGAAAGAGCCGCGAAAGCCGATACCACCAAAAAGAAAGATGCCAAGAAAGATTCGACGGTGGTGATTGAACTCGATGGGTTGGAATTGCGCAAAGCCCGCTTAACCATTCATTCATCCAATTTATCGGATGCCCTTATCAACAAAGACGGAGATATGCTTTATTATCTTTCTCGCTTTGAAAGAGGCTATAACCTTTGGAGTACCAACCTACGCACCCGCGAAACCAAACAGCTCGTGGCACTCAATGCCAACGGCGGTGGTAGCATGGTGTGGGACAAAGAACAGAAATCTATTTTTTTGAACTCCGACGGGCGAATTTCGAAGATTGACCCTACTTCTGGCAAACAAGAAAGCATTGGCATCAGCGGCGAAATGAACCTCGACGTGGCCGCCGAGCGCGCGTTTATGTTTGAGCACGTATGGCGCCGTACCAAAACAACCTTTTACACCGCTACTTTCCACGGCGTTGATTGGGATAGCTACAAACCAGATTATGAAAAACACCTGCCACATATCGGAAACAATTACGAATTTTCGGAACTACTTTCTGAATTATTAGGTGAGCTTAACGTCTCACATTCAGGCGCTTCGTATTTTGGAGGAGGAACTGCGGGAGCCGATGCTACGGCTGCTTTGGGTGTTTTTTACGACCAAAGTTTCACAGGAACAGGAATGCGCGTAGAAGAAGTGATAAAAGATGGCCCGCTTGACAAAGCTGGCTTAAACATCAAAGCTGGAACCATCATCGAAGCCATCGACGGCGAAATATTGACGCCTGACCGTGACTACGCGCAGTTTTTGAATCGTAAGTCGGGCAAAAATGTTTTATTGACTTTGCTTGAAGGCGCAGCGCGTCGTGAAGTAGTGATAAAACCCATTTCGGTGGGTGAAGAAAGCCAATTGTTGTACAAACGCTGGGTACGCCGCAACCAAGACGAAGTAGAAAAACAGAGCAACGGAACACTGGGTTATATTCACATTCCTGGCATGGCCGATGGGCCTTTCCGCGTCACATACGACGAAGTAATGGGTAAATATGCGCTCAAAAAAGGCATTGTAGTCGATACCCGCAACAACGGCGGCGGCGACTTGGTCTCCGATTTGGCCACTTTCTTTTCGGGTAAAACGTACATGTACAACTCCACCGATAAGCGTATTATTTATTCAGAGCCAAGCTATCGTTGGAGTAAGCCGAGCATTTCTTTAGCCAACGAAGCCAATTATTCCGACGGCCACTGTTATGCCCACATGACACAAGCGGCTTCGCTCAATAAGCTCATCGGAATGCCCGTACCTGGAACCTGTACATTTGCCGCGTGGGAGGTGCTACAAGACCCTAGTATCCGCTGGGGCGTACCACCCGTCGGAGTTAAAACTATGGCAGGTACCTATTTAGAAAATGCCCAAACTGAACCCAACATCAAGGTTTCTAACGAGTACGATGTCGTAGGCAAAGGCAAAGACCAGCAGCTAGAACGTGCCGTAGAGGAATTGGTGAAAGAGGTGAAGTAGGATTCACTCTAAGCTCCGTAGATGCGAAATGTTTTGCCTCTACGGAGCTTGTAAAAAGGATAAATCAGATTTTTTCTAGTAAGAGTTTGTCTATCTAAAGCTATTTGTATGTTGGCAACCTCTGCCGGGTAGCGTTTGCACAAAAAATTCTAATCTTTGCTCGAAACAGAGCTGCTCCCTAATACGCCCTCCCAATAGAATTGGTAACTTTACGGTTTCGTTTTGCGTTACCAATTCATGGAAAACAATCAGCCTATTTTAACAGACATCGAACTCACAGGCCACGACCGCATTGAGGTTATGGGCGCTCGAGAACACAATTTAAAAAATATCGACGTTACCATTCCGCGAAATAAACTCGTGGTGGTGACGGGTATCAGCGGCAGTGGTAAATCATCGCTAGCGTTTGATACCATTTACGCCGAAGGCCAACGCCGCTACATGGAGAGCTTTTCGGCCTATGCCCGTGGTTTTTTGGGTGACATGGAGCGCCCCGACGTGGACAAAATCGAAGGGCTCAGTCCTGTCATTAGCATTGAGCAAAAAACTACCTCACGTAACCCCCGCTCTACGGTCGGGACAGTAACAGAAATCTACGACTTTTTACGCCTTTTGTACGCCCGCGCAGGCGATGCTTACAGCTACGCCACGGGACGGCCAATGATTAAGCAGTCGCAAGACCAAATCACCGACCAAATCATCGGTCAGTTTGAGAATCAAAAGTCTATCCTCCTCGCCCCTGTCGTCAAAGGGCGGAAAGGGCACTACCGCGAATTGTTTGTTCAAATTGCCAAACTAGGCTACACCAAAGTGCGGGTGGACGGTGAAGTACAGGACATTGCGCCCAAAATGCAGCTCGACCGGTACAAAATCCACGACATCGAAATTGTTATTGATAGGTTGATTCCAAAAATAGAAGACCGCTTTCGATTGAGCCAATCGGTCGGGACTACTCTCAAACAAGGTAAGGGGGTGATGATGCTTTTGGACGCGAAAAACCAAGTACATTATTTCTCCCAAAACCTCATGGACCCTGAGTCGGGCATTAGTTACGACGACCCCGCCCCCAACAGTTTTTCTTTCAACTCCCCTTACGGCTGGTGCCCTACGTGTCAAGGGCTGGGAGTGATTGAAGAGATTACGGAAGAAAGTATTATTCCCGATAAAACCCTCAGTCTCAGCAAGGGTGCTATCGCTCCCATCGGCGAGTACCGCGACTTATGGATATTCAAACAACTCGAAGTATTACTCAAACCTTACAAGATAAACCTCACTACTCCGATTGAGAAATTTCCTGCCGAGGCCATTGACATTATGCTCAACGGTACCGATGAGCCTGTACCCGTACCTTCCAAAAAGTACGAGGGCACCGAATGGAACACCAAATACGAGGGCATCATTCCGTTTTTGCGACGTCAGCAAGAAAACGGAACGGAGAAAATTCAAGAATGGCTCAAGGATTTTATGCACACCAATACCTGCCCCGATTGCAAAGGTGCTCGCTTGAAAAAAGAAGCACTTTGGTTTAAAATTGGGGATAAAAATATTGCCGAATTGGCCGAAGCAGACATTAGCGAGTTGAGCCGCTGGATGAACGACGGACTGGAAGAACGTATCACCGAACGTCAGCGGTTGATTGGCCGTGAAGTGATCAAGGAAATTCGGAAGCGAGTTGGCTTTTTATTGGACGTTGGCTTGGATTATTTAACGCTCAACCGTCCTTTGAAAACCCTTTCGGGTGGGGAAGCGCAACGCATTCGTCTGGCCACGCAAATCGGGACGCAACTTACGGGCGTGCTTTACATCATGGATGAACCCAGCATTGGATTGCACCAACGCGACAACGTTCGTCTGATTGATTCATTGAAAAAACTACGGGATTTGGGCAACACCGTCCTCGTCGTTGAGCACGACAAAGACATGATGCTCGAATCCGATTATATCCTCGACATCGGCCCAGGAGCAGGTCGACACGGCGGGCAAGTGGTAGGACACGGAACTCCCGCCGACTTTCTTAAAAACGGCTCTCTCACCTCTGACTTTTTGAGTGGCCGCTGCACCATCGAAATTCCCAAAAAACGTCGCGCAGGAAACGGTAATGCCATTGTGTTGAAAGGTGCAACGGGGCATAACCTCAAGAATGTAACGCTCAAACTTCCGCTTGGCAAAATGGTCAGCGTAACGGGGGTGAGCGGCAGCGGCAAATCCTCCCTTATTCATGAGACGTTGTTCCCGATTCTAAATCGCCATTTTTACAATTCAAAACGCGAACCGTTACCGTTTAAAAGCATCGAAGGACTAGAGCATATCGACAAGGTGATTGAGGTGGACCAGTCACCAATTGGCCGCACGCCTCGCTCTAACCCTGCTACGTACACCAACTTATTTTCGGAAGTCCGTACGTTGTTTGCCGAGCTTCCTGAAGCCAAAATTCGCGGTTACAAACCTGGACGTTTTTCGTTCAACGTAAAAGGAGGACGCTGTGAAGATTGTGAAGGCGCGGGAATGAAAAAAATCGAAATGGAGTTTTTGCCCGACGTTTACGTTGATTGTGATACGTGCAAAGGCAAACGCTTTAACCGAGAAACGTTAGAAGTACGCTACAAAGGAAAATCCGTGGCCGATGTCCTCGATATGACGGTAGAACAAGCGCTAGAGTTTTTTGAAAGTATTCCCAAAATATACCGTAAAGTTCAGACCCTCAACGACGTAGGTTTGGGCTATATTACCCTTGGTCAACACGCCACTACACTGTCGGGAGGGGAAGCACAACGGGTAAAATTGGCCGAAGAACTTTCTAAAAAAGATACAGGCAAAACGCTCTATATTTTGGACGAACCTACGACGGGGCTTCACTTTCAGGACATTAAGCATTTGCTCCATGTTTTAGATAAACTTGCCGACAAGGGAAATACGGTACTGATTATTGAGCATAATTTGGATGTCATCAAAGTATCAGACCACGTTGTCGACCTTGGCCCCGAAGGTGGCAACGGCGGTGGGCGCATCATTGGCGAAGGCACGCCAGAGCAAGTAGCGAAGGTAAAGGAGAGCTTTACTGGGAAGTTTTTGAAAATGGAGTTGGAGTAATTGTTGAGATAATCCTATGAAAATACAGTTTCATTTGTCAACTATTTTCAACTAATAATTGTACTTTGTATCCAAATTTTGCTTTATAACGGGCTTTTATACCAAAAAACGATTTTCAAGTAGTAACTCCCTAATTATATCTCACTAACTACTCCTCTCACAACCAATGAAACGTAGATTCCTTTGCTGTTTACTGGCTTTTGTGCACATCACGCTTTTTGCTCAAAAAGTTGATTTAGACCGTTTTTCCTTTGATTATAGTTATCTAAAACTTCCCAAAGAATTTATCGAGCCCAATAAACGTACGTTTGGCGTGCGAGTCGAAACGGCTAGGAGTATTGGAGTGGTGACCGATGTAAATCTTATTCATGACCGAATTCAAGTGGGAGGCTTTAAACGCGTTACTCAAAACCCTACCGTAGGCGTCGAAATTCGATTCAATAGCTTCAAAATTTTAGGGTACGAAATTAAAGAACGGGTAGAGGAGAAAAAAGATAAAGACGGTAAAATCACCGAACGTAAAGTGTACTATTGGGCAGAGGTAAATTACAGTTCAGAAGGCGATTATGCTATTATTGGCCCTCGCACGCCGAACCAAAAACAAACCGAAGCTCAAGCCAAAGAAATGGAGAAAAACCGCTTTTTGCAACAAGCCAATGTCTCCAATGAATCGAACAAAGTGATGTCGGGTTCGACGGGGACGTTCAAGCAAATGTACAAAACGAGCGAGTTTAAAAACTCTATGGATGTCCGTGATTATTACCGCGACAATCAAGTGTTGATTCGCGAAGAGATTACGCGGGCGTGGGTGAACAGTACCATCTCTACCGTTAATCAGCAACTCTCTAGCTTATACGGTTTTGACGAAACCAAAGGCCGCGACTTTTTGTGGATTTTGGATTCAAAAAGCCACCCCGAATACCCTATTCAACAAGAAGCTATCAAAGCCATAAAACAGCTAATGGCCGAAATGTCAGCGTTTCGTGGCATTAAGGTTCTTGAAAAGAACCTTGGCCCCGTGATGTCTTATTTTGAAGAACTTAAAGGTAAATATAAAGGAAGCGATAAACGTGAGCAAAAGATGCGGTATTCGGCCTACTACAATTTGGCAAAGCTGTATTACCTCTTAGATCGCCCCGACGATTCGGAAAAAGAAGCCCTTGGACTCATCCAAAATGGTTTCGATACCAACGATGGCGAACAGTTTGTACGCATGGCTAAAGTTCTCCGTGAAGACCTCAACCGTCAAAAAATGGACACTCGCCACTTTGACTAAGTTATTTTCATAGCAGTCGCTCGGCCCTACCGAGTGACTGCTATGAATCGGTCTAGCCACTATTTCCTCCTCTCTAGGCTGTCAATCCACTGCTCAAGCACTACGCCTTCTTTATGAATACTCACTCGGCCAATTTTGGGCATCATTACGCCCGGGTGCACCGAATTCATGCGGTAGATAAGAATGGATTCTTTTCCTTTTCCTGGGTTGATATCAAATAGGTAAGAGCCTGCTCCCATCCCCACTGCTACGGGCGACTTCAACACTTCCCAATGAAACGGGTCTTTTTCTTCGTAATTTAGGTACAAACCCGACGTAGAAGCGGGGCGATTGGCATGATGACAATGCCCACAGTTCACGTCCAAATACGACCGCGCACGGTCATTGAGCGACGCCTTTGCTTCATTTATGCCCACCAAAGGGACAATTTTAGCAATGTCTTCCGATTTGGCCTTCAGATACCCCACTTTTTGCCAGCGCGCCAAAGTGAGAAACTTCGCATTTTTCTACCAATACATTTTTGCATTGAACGGGATAAATGCCGTAAGTACCGTTTTTAGAGTTTTTATCGTTGGTTCAATTGGTGTTCACCGCGCGAAACGTGATGCTGTTGCAATGTTGCGTTTTGATGCAATCCCCGGGCGCGTCCATAACGGTAAAATCTTACAGCGTAATGCCATCGCCCGCAATTTTCACCCCTTCGCCTCCCGTTTTGATATTTTTAAAGGACAATACAGTATTGTACATTCCCGCCCCTTTGATCGTTACTTTATTGACTTTATCCAAAATCAACTGGGTATTCATTTCGTAAAAGCCTTCGGGAATTTCAATCGTCTCACCTTCTTTTGCTTCAATAAACTTTGCAACCAGCGCCTCCATTTGTTCGGGCGTGGCCTTTGGCAAAGAGGCAATGTCTAGCTTGCTTTTTTTGGTTTCTAGCGTTCGGCGGCATTTTGTGTTTGTAGTTCTTTGATGTAAGTATCGCTATTCATCAAATAATGCTCCGCAATCATACGCCCCAAACCACACCACTACCTCTTCGGTTTGTTCATTGAGCTAATATTCTCGAACGCATCCTTTTACGACAAACGAAATCACATCATTTGCCGATTTTTAATTCCTATTCCCGCTACCGAAAACTCAAACTTTCGGCAGCGGGAGTATCTTTACTTCTTCGCTTGTTTTTCACCTTTCACCGACCGCAGGTACTTGACCAAATCCAGCACTTCCTGCTCCGACAAGTTGTCGAACAAACCGACGGGCATCAGCGACGTGGGCATTACCTCCCGCGACTGAATGGCGGATTTGTTGACAATCACAGCATCCTGCCCCACAACGCGCATCGTTAACTGACGCTCGTTTTCAGCGATGACGTTGCCTGAGTACGTGCGCCCGTCACGGGTAGTGACGACGACGAGCTTGTAATCGTCCTGAATTTCGCCGCTGGGGTTCAGCACGTTAAACAACAGGTAGTCGAGGCTGGCGCGATTAGAGCCTGTTAAATCGGGACCAATGTTACCCCCTTTGCCGTACATTTTGTGGCAGCTTCCGCACGTCCGCTGAAAGACTACCTCGCCTTTCACGGGATTGGCCGTCGCAACGGCTTTTTCGGTAATCATGCGCTGGTATTTAGCGTACGATTTTTCCAGCGATGGCTCTTGCTCAATCGGCCCCCACACTTCGATGAATCCGCTACCAACCACTCGCAGTAACTGCCGCGCAGCATACGGGGGCACGTCCCGCTTAGGGATGACCTGATTTTTAAGGGCTTGTGTCAACTGCCAACCGTATTTTGGCCGCGACGAAAGGGTCTGAATGGCGTATTGTTTCTCGGCCGCCGTAAAGTCTTTGTAATTCGAAATCAGCAACTTTGCCAACGGTTCTTTGTCATAATCGGCAATGGCTCGAATCACATCCAAACGCAGCTTAGGTTCGTTGAGCAGGTCAGGTATTTCGACAATCAGTTCCTCGCGCTTGCGGACGGCAATGGCCTGTAACGCCTGCTGACGCTGTACCAGCGGTGCATTTTTGTTTTTGAGCGTCACCATCGACTTCTGCGTGGCTTCAGTATCGCCAAAACGTTGGGCAATCTGTAACGCTAGTTGGGAGGTTTCACCCCCACTCTGTTTTAGTTTAGCGTACAACCCCAACCAGTTGGTGGGCGCTTTGAGGTCAAAACGACCTTCCAGCCCATCGCGCATCCCTTCCAGCATACTGATGACATTTAGCTTTGGCAAAGTTTGGAGCTTTGCCAAAGTTCCCACTACGCTTTCTGGCGCATTGGCATCAATCAACCGACGGGCTACATATTTTGAAACCAGCGGAATCTGCGCCTGAGCAGCCAACTCCAGCGCCCGTTGCGGATTAGTTTTTACCAGTGGTTCTAGTCCGAACCAAATCATTTTAGGCAAATTGTGGTCTTCGTTGTCTTCGCCGTGACGGGACAATTGCTCCGCGATTTTCCACGCCGTTTCAGTATCCACCCGTTGCAGGGCCGATGCCAGGTACAACCGAACGACGGGCGAAGGGTCGTCTTTGGCCATTTTTGCAAATGCAGCCAATGCCGCCGTACCAGAGGCTTTGTCTTCGCACAACAACTGAATCGCCCACGCCCGCACATACTCGTCCTTATCCGCCAGCGATGCCTGCAACTCCTTAATCGACAATCGGTTGGTCACGTACAATGCCCACATCCCCCGAAGACGAAGATCGGGATTGGTGTTTTGCTGAAAAATTGTCTGGAGTTCCATTACCGCGTCGGCAGCAATGCTTCCTTTGACGGCCCGTGCCTGCAAAATCACCCGTGCACGGCGTGCGTGCCAGTCGCTCGGACTAGTTTGCAAGACGGCGAGTTGTTTATCCGTTAGTTTTGATAAATCATCGTAGCGGCCGTCCCAGTTTTTGGCCAGTGATTCTTTAGGCATAATTCGAAAAATTCGTCCCGTTTCGCCGTTCACCACCTCCTTGCCGCAAATGTCGGCATCGTGCCAGTCGAGCACATACAGCCCG
>JACCEC013069922.1_pt1 | contig 43367 bp, 47 predicted proteins | sample 7450121 | NCBI WGS metagenome assembly JACCEC01 (sample SAMN15323455, study PRJNA562643) | freshwater metagenome | isolation source: river surface water | place: USA:Blue River Watershed | collected 2017-08-18 | reverse complement strand
GTATTGCTTTTTCTAATAAGCGTTGGTTGCATTTCTTTATGCTTTTCGTCCCTGTCATGGGTCTCTGGACTAGTTCTATTGGGATTATTGGTCTTGCCCTTAATCTTCGAGCTTATGACTTTGTATCGCAAGAGATTCGTGCAGCAGAAGACCCAGAGTTTGAAACCTTCTACACGAAGAACATTCTTTTGAATGAAGGTCTACGTGCTTGGATGGCTCCAGTAGACCAACCTCATGAAAACTTTGTGTTTCCAGAGGAAGTTCTTCCAAGAGGTAATGCACTATAAATAATTGTAAGTCATAACATTTTTCATGACGATTGACTTTAAAAAGTAAAAGCAAATGCCCCTACACCTTATTGGTGAGGGGCATTTTTTGTAATTAATAGTTTGCCAAAGTTAACTAATTAGAAGTAACAACTTATGGAAATTTTAAATTCACCACAAGATTTTTTGTATAATCTTCATACTTGTTCACCGAATGAAGCAAAAAAAATGTGGAGGAATTCAATAAAAGAAAGATGGAATCATCAATGTGCATACTGTGGTTCAAAAACTGAAGATTTATCAATTGACCATATAGTTCCTCAGGCAAAAGGAGGAAACGACCATATCACAAATACCATATGTGCTTGCGTAAAATGCAATCGTTCAAAAGGGCACGAGCAATGGGAACAGTGGTTTTCTAGACAGAAATTCTTTACAGAGGAAAGAAAGACTGCTATAATTAGTTGGCAAAGGCAACTCTTAACTACAGATTTACAACTTTATAGATATAAACCAAGGAGAAATAAAGTATCATGAATATTAAAGTTTACAGCAAAAGTGGATGTCCGTATTGCGACAAAATTAAAACTGTGTTAGAACAGAGAAACATCCCATATACTCGGTATGAACTTGATGAAGATTATACTAGGGATGAATTCTATGAGGAATTTGGGGTAGGAACAACCTTCCCTCAAGTAATTATTGATGATAATAAAATTGGAGGTTGTTCTGATACCGTTAGGTATATGACAGATAATAATCTTCTCTAATGGGTATCATAAATACATCAGATACTCCTCAAATAAACAGGGGAGTTGAATTATTACTTCGAAAAAGGGGGGAAACCAAAACTTCTGAAGATAAACCAAAAAAAATTGGTTTTTCAAAAGTAATTTCTCTCCTTAAGAGAGAAATCCACATAGAGTTTTATTTTAATATACTTGAACGGAAATAGTTCTCTCGGAGGTAGGAACATGTTAGCAGCAGAAATCACGATTTTTTCTTTGATTTCAGTTTTATTTTTATTGGTTGGAGGAATAATTGGATGGCTAACGAAAGACCACATATATAACACTCAACCAATATATACACATCCTGAAATGTTTGATGAGAATGGCAATATTGTTCCTGATGAAATTTTAGCAGTAAGGTTTGAAAACAATTATGACGATTACGAAGACGAGGAAGAAGACTGATTCTTCCACAGCAACTACAAAATTGCCCCCCAATCCACTTGTATTTGAAGTATTATCTTTAGCATCAAAACAAAGAAGTAATGCTAAAAAAGTTGAAATTCTGAAAGAGTACGAACATGATTCATTAAAAGCAATTTTCATTTGGAATTTTGATGATAGTGTTATTTCTTTACTTCCCCCAGGTGAAGTTCCCTATTTTGGTGATGATGGGGTTTCTTTAACTGAAAAAATTGAAGAAGCAGTTAAGAAAATGGGAGAATCTGGTTCTATCGGTTCTATTGATAAAAAACATACTACGATTAGAACTGAATACAAGAAGTTTTACAATTTTATCAAAGGTGGAAATGATTCTTTGAGCAACTTACGCAGAGAAAGTATTTTCATTCAATTACTTGAAGGACTTCATCCACTAGATGCACAAATAATTTGTCTATGTAAAGACAAACTTCTTGATACGAAGTACAAGATTACAAAACAAATTGTTTCAGAAGCTTACCCAGACATTACTTGGGGAGGTCGTAGCTGATGAGAATTCTCCATCAAAACTGTGACCCTTCGGTGGCAGACGATAGAAGTCTGCCATACAATGCTTACTTAGTTACCTATGAGATTGATGGAGCAATTGCTTACGACTTAGTTATCCCAGACAAACAAGTAGAAATTTTTGATTACTATTGGGATAAGTATAGGGAAGGTCTCAAAGGTTGGAAACAGTCTGAAGGTAGAGTTAATCCCAAACTATGGGGAGTACAAAAAAAGGAACCCAAAAAGAAAAAATGAAAGAAAAATTTGAGGATGTCCTAAGACGGGAACTTAAAAAAGAGTTTGAACATCAAATGAATGTTCAACTTAATCAACATGAACTTGGTAAAGTAATTAGAGAATATAAAAAGATAAAAAAGTTTCAAAAAACTCCATGGTATGATGTAATGCAAATGGAGAAGAAGAGTAAGAAGGACTAATAACTTTTGTAAAAACTGTAGCAAAAAATACATTTACAGTTGACTATATAAGAGGAATAGGAGTATACTAATCTCCTAACGTTCATCCTATGACTAAAGCACTTTTGCTTTTTGCATGGGTTCCACTTCTTTCTGTTTCAACGCCACGACTTATTCAAAATTCATATCCAGTGAATATAAGTTGTGACGCAGCGTGGGAACTAATGGACATCGTTAAAAACGACGATGTAGTAAATCAAAGAAGAGAAGACCAATTGCTATTAGAACTACGACGAGACGTAGTTACAAGGTGCTAAAATTAAATAGGACGCAAGTAGGACGGCGGAACGGAACGTTCATTTGCTATTTGCAAATAGCAAACGCAAACCGCCCGAAGGAACGGGACTTAAAAACTCTCATTTCTTTGGAGGAATCCTCATGGCTAAAGTAGTATATCGTGGCATCGAGTATGATACTCAGAAACGTCTTGAGTATCAGCAACAAATGATGCAGCAACCCCAACAATACAACGAAAACTATCGTGGAGTTAAGTTTGTAAAGGAGGGACATAAATGAAGAGCATTAATGTACTTCAACTAATTAAAGAACAAAAGCAAAAAGAGCAACGTCGTTATCAAGCACTTCTTGCAAATGTAGGAGCAAAATAATGCTTCAATTTATTGTTTCAACTACTGCTAGTATTGCATTAGCAACAATTTTATTATCAGTATATGTTCAATGGTTATATAAGTAATGGACTACCATTACCACTCTGATGATATGGATAAAGATAATAGACCAGCTGCCTGTTATCAATTAACATATAGAGGATGCAAATACTGGTCCTGTTACCGAATACATCTAAGAGAGTGGTTCGAAAAAGTTCTAACTATAGATCCAATATACAATAGGAGGGGTTGATCCCCTCCTTTTTTTATGGTAAAATAAGTTGAGAGAATGTTATCTCATGGACAAAGAAAAATTAAAACTTATAGTTCGTAATCTAGAACTATTAGTTGACTCCTTGAAAGCAGAAGTGTATTCTGATACTGAAAGTTATCTCAATAAACCAAAGATTCAAGGAACTTTACACGATTACGACGAAATTTTTGATGATGATGATGGATACCCAGACTAATTCTATGAACACGGTTAAACTAATTTCAGTTACTCCAAATGCTGAGAGGCATATGGCATATTGTGCTCGGGTAAGTAACCCAGCAAATCAAGAGAATGAAAAGTTTTCTGGTCTACTCAAGTACTGCATTCAGCATCAGCACTGGAGTATTTTTGAACAAGCAACAATGACTGTTGAAATCAATACCACTCGTGGTATTGCAGCACAAATTTTGCGCCATAGGTCCTTTACATATCAAGAATTTTCGCAAAGATATGCTGACAGTTCTTTGCTTTCTAATGAAATTCCCATTCCAGAACTCCGTCGTCAAGATACCAAGAATCGTCAGAATAGTATTGATGATGTAGACCCATTCACTGTTCAAAAGTATCAGATTCTGATGCAGCATCACTTTGGTGAAGCAATGAAACTCTATCAGGACATGCTTGATGCTGGAATCGCAAAGGAGTGTGCAAGGTTTGTATTGCCCCTAGCAACGCCCACAAGACTCTATATGACGGGCTCAGTAAGGTCATGGATCCATTATATTGATTTGCGATCTGCAAACGGCACACAGAAAGAGCATATGGATATTGCAAATTCTGCCAAGTGTATTTTTATCTGTCAGTTCCCTTCTGTTGCAGAGGCACTTGGTTGGCAACCACATGATGATTGCCCAGAATGTAGTGATGCTCCCTCTATTACTATAGAATAAATACAAATATATTGATTTCGTAACTTATGGCGACATATCCTGTTATTAATAAAAATACTGGTGAACAAAAAGAGGTTTCTCTTAGTGTCCACGATTGGGACAAGTGGAAAACAGAGAACCCAGAATGGGAACGAGATTGGTCTGACCCTGCAACATGCCCTGGAAGTGGGGAAGTTGGTGAGTGGAAAGATAAACTAGCAAAATCAAAACCAGGGTGGAATGAAGTTCTAACTAGGGCATCTAAAATGCCTGGTGCTACTGTAGGAAAAATCTAATGGCAAGAAAAAGAAGAAATGGTGACCAGCCAATTGGGGTTGGTATGACATCACGACAGATGAAGAGAAGAAAACCAGTAAGTTCTGAACTTCTTATTAATATTGAACCATTAACTGAAAATCAAAGATCTTTATTTAAATCTTATTCTGAAGATAAACATTTAGTTGCATATGGTGCAGCAGGTACAGGTAAAACATTCATCACTCTTTATAACGCACTTAAAGATGTATTGAATGAGATTACACCATATGAGCAAATTTATATTGTTCGTTCATTGGTTGCTACAAGAGAAATTGGATTTCTTCCTGGTGACCATGAAGATAAATCAAGTCTTTACCAGATTCCATACAAAAATATGGTGAAGTATATGTTCCAACTTCCAACTGAAACTGACTTTGAAATGCTTTATGGAAACCTAAAGCAGCAAGAAACAATTAAGTTTTGGAGCACTTCTTTTGTTCGTGGTACAACTCTTGATAACTCAATTATCATTGTTGATGAGTTTCAAAACATGAATTTCCATGAATTGGATTCAATCATTACCCGTGTTGGTGAAAACTCAAAAATTATGTTTTGTGGTGATGCAACACAAAGTGATTTAACAAAGACTAATGAAAGAAATGGAATCAGTGATTTCATGACTATCTTGAGAAAAATGCCATCTTTTGATATAATTGAGTTTGGTATTGATGATATTGTACGTTCTGGTCTTGTCAAAGAATATCTAGTTGCAAAAATTGAATCTGGTTTGAATGTCTAATTTTAATCATGTTGATTTAAAACTTCCATCTCTGGAACGTGAAACTATTGATGGAGTTCGTTATTATAAAATTCCTGATGGAGAGGAACTCCTAAAGTTTGTCTCCATCACTTCAGTAACAAGTCATAAAAATAGGCAGTTCTTTGCTGACTGGAGAAAAAAAGTTGGTGAAGAAACTGCTGACAAAATTACAAAGCAGGCAACTAGTCGTGGCACTGATATGCACACTCTGGTTGAGCATCTTTTGAAGAATGAAACTCTCCCTGATGTTCAACCTTTATCACAATTTTTGTTTAAGATTGCTAAACCAGAGTTAAATAAGATAAATAATATCTATGCTCTTGAGAGTTCTTTATATAGCAAATATTTGGGAGTTGCAGGAACAGTAGATTGTATTGCTGAATACAATGGTGAACTCGCAGTAATTGACTTTAAAACATCTAAAAAACCAAAACCAAAAGAATGGATTGAACATTATTTTGTTCAAGCAGTAGCATATGCATGTATGCTTTATGAAATGACTGGTATTTCAGTCAAAAAACTTGTAATTTTAATGGCATGTGAAAATGGAGAATGTATTGTCTATGAAGAATACGATAAGCAAAAATACATCAAATTACTCGTCCAATACATTAGAGAATTTGTTAACAGTAAACTTAATTAACATGGAAAAAAATATCAAAAATGCAATTAAAGATAAATTTCTATGTCCACAAAAGTTTGCCCAAGATATCGAACAGATTGTAAAGATTTCAAAAATTAGTTATATTGATGCTATCATTACATATTGTGACGACAATAGCATCGAGATAGAAAACGTTCCTAAACTTATCTCAAAACCTCTAAAAGAAAAACTTAAATGTGAAGCAACTAAGTTAAATTTCTTGAAGAAGACAAGTAGAGCAACTTTGAAATTTTGAAAAGTGACACCCTTTGATGTTTATAAAACTTACCTGGCAGTAAAGAATCATTTTACAAAACCAGGTTATGATTACTTTAAATATTGTGGAAGGTCTAGGGCATCAACAGCATCCTTCCACAAAAGAAAAGATAGATACTTTTTTGAAAAGATGTCTAGGCAAAAAAGTGATGATGAAATTAAGGCATATTTTGTCGCAAACTTTGTCGAGTGTAATGACCCACAATCATTATGGATTGGTGAAATCATTGCCAGTGGTGAAGAACGATACACTAACTGGTTAAAAAAAATACAAAGCCTCACTTACATGTTTAAAACTGAAAGTGAGGTTTTTATTTCTAAAGATAATTTTGAATCTCTGTTTGAATGTAAACCAAACAAGCATCCAGAGATTTTCAAAAAGTACTTACAGAGTGCTATAACATTAGAAACTATGGTTATACTTGACATGATTCTTGGATATGTCAAAAGATTTGATAAGAATCTTACAGACCCAGTGTGGGAAACCGTAAGTCTTAGAATTAAGAAGTATAAACCGTTTCTAAATATAGATGAGTCTAAATTCAAGAATATCCTTAAGGAGATAGTGTTATGAGTAGATTTTTTGATTCAGAAGTAGTCAGAGAATCTATAAAAGAACTTGATGAAATTCAGAAAAAACTTTTTGAACAAGTTATGAATCTTTCTTTCTATGATACAAGTGGAAAGAAAGAGCATCTAGATTTAATGAAGCAGTTTTTGGAAAAACAAAAACTCTTTATCTTTAGACTATCTCTTTCGGATGACCCTGAAGCAGTTGAACTTAAAGAGAGGATACTAGATTCTGCTCAACTTTTTGGGTTGAGTAAAAATGGAACAGTCGATGAATTTTTTAAAATCCTTGAGTCTCAAATTGAGTATCTTGAGAAAACACTTGACGACTGACCTCCCTGCTGCTAGACTTAATACGTACCGATACGGCACACACTTCTAATACTAACAATACGGAGAATACGAATGTCTTTTGCTGATCTTAAAAAGCAATCCCGAATGGGTTCTCTCACCGAGAAACTCATCAAACAAGTAGAAAAACTGAATGATTCTGGTTCCAAGGATGACGACCGTTTTTGGAAACCTGTAATGGATAAGAGCGGTGTAGGTTCCGCAGTTATCCGTTTCCTCCCTGCCCCCGAAGGTTGTGAACTGCCTTGGGCACAAGTATGGTCTCATGCATTCCAGGGTCCTGGTGGTTGGTTGATTGACAACTGCCTCACTACTCTTGGTCAGCAATGTCCTGTCTGCGAAAAGAACCGTGTTCTGTGGAACTCTGGGTCTGATGCAGATAAGGAGGAAGCACGTAAGCAGAAACGTAAACTTTCTTACTATGCGAACATTTATGTTGTTCGTGACCCTGCTAATCCTCAAAATGAAGGTAAAGTTTTCCTTTACAAATTCGGTAAGAAAATCTTTGATAAGATTATGGCATCAATGCAACCTGAATTTGATGATGAACAACCAATCAATCCTTTCGACTTCTGGACTGGTGCCAACTTCAAACTAAAACTGAAGAAAGTTGCTGGTTATTGGAACTATGATGCTTCTGAATTTGCATCTCCTTCTCCTCTTCTTGATGATGACGATGAACTGGAAGGAATCTATAAGTCTCTGAATAATTTGAATGATTTCACTGACCCCAAAGAATTCAAGTCTTATGATGACCTGAAAAAGCGTCTTGATTACACTCTTGGTCTTCGTGGTGTTCCCAAGAACCAAGACCCTGAAGTTGTTGCTGAAGAGGAAGAGTGGGAACGTGAACGTCGTGGTGAAACGACTTCTACCTCTTCTCGTTCTCCTTCTTATGATGACATGAGCAGCATTCCTGTTTCGTCCTCCGTTGATGATGAAGATGAGGATGATGCTCTGAGTTATTTCCAAAAACTCGCAGAGTCCTGATGAAATTTCTTCCTTTACTTTCTCTCTTAGTATTTGCAACTCCTTCTCATGCAATTACATGGAAGGAGTTTTGGGAACCATTCAAAAGTAATTCGTGGTACGAAAATAACTACTACAATTACCCAGTATACAGGAGACCAACTAGGTCTTTTGAAAGGTGCCAGAGAGAAGTGTATCGTGAAGAATACGTCCCTGGGGATTTATACTCTCCAGGGTATGTAAGAAGATGGAGAGATGTTCAAGACATACCTTGTAGGTAAAATACCCCTTAAAATAAAAAAAGGGTCCGAAAAAATTTCCCGCAAATTTTTCTCTTCTGAGGATTTGCGGGAAATTTTTTTTATGTAGGAATTCTTGGATTGAATGCCCTCTTAGTTCTTGAGTTAACAAATTGAGATGACCTACTATACTTCATTATATTTCTTAGGTCTGTGACTACTGTTCCGATGTATTCTGGTCTTAGTGCAAGTATAGTTCTTTTTGCTTCATTTATATTGAGTTCATATTCATAATTACTAACTGCAACTACTTTATTTTTTACTGTTTGAATATTTCCATCGGTGTCAAGATACTCTACAAGTAGACCATCTGCATCGATATAAACTTTCATCCCTTCTTTTGGAAATGCCATTTTAGTTCGTTGGTAATTCGTTTGTGAAATTAAATGTTGGTACTAGAACACCGTCAATTAAAGTTCCAGTAATTTCATAAAGTCTTTCTGGTATTCTGACTTTATTATCTAGAATAATATCCTCTACCATCATTTCAACTTCATTTCCATTTCTTTGTTTAACGATAAGAGAACCACCCCATCCAGCAGGCCAAGTTCCTAAACTATTTAATATTGCTATATCGGTAGTTCCACTTAGTTTATTTTTCACCTTCAAGTATGAAAAGTTTGTTTGGATATCAGTTATAGGATAAACACTTTCTCTAATGTCTCTACCATAGATTCTAAGTTGTTGATTTAAATTAACTGAGATTGTGGTATTTGATTTTGGGTTAGGGAACTTTTCAATGAGATATGAATTTGTAGTAGTTTTTGCATCGATTACTTCTGAAAAGTTGTTGTCTACTTGAAGACCACCTTCAACAATAATTCTTCCAAAACTATCTGTAAGTTCTACTGTTTCATAATGATGTACTTTTGAAAGTTCTTCCTCTGAACCATACTTATCTAGAAGATACTTATATAATGAGTCATTATTTAATGGCCATTGCTCTCTCAAATCTATGATATTATTAGTAAGTAGAACAACCCAATCTAAGTTTGAATCATCATACAATTTTTGAGCAACTTGATCGGGTCTCTCATCTCCTACAATTTGATAGTAAGTAAAAGCAGTAACTGCTTCTTTAATATCTTCTCTTAATTTTGCTCTTCTAAAGAGATTTTTTGCTTCTGTATAATCATTAGCAGATTTTCTTCCACTAAAAACAGAAGCATATTGTATATTTGGTAGTTCTCTGAAGTATGGCATCTTAGTAACCTACGTCGTCTGGTCCAATTGGGTCTAAATCAGGAGCACCCTTGAGTCCATCAAAGATTTTTTCCTGGTAATCATTTTCATATACTGGTTCAAGTTCAGTAAAGTCCATACCAATAGTTACAGATACTGGTTGTCCTCCCTCATATGCTGCCCATTGCCCATCTGGGGAATAATTCACTGCAAAATTAGTCAATGCACACAATTTAAATCTATTTAATCCTGGAATTGGTTTGTCATCAGCAGTTTTGTATTCCAATTTAAATACGTTTGGTGAACCCAAGAATACCGAAGCACCACCAGCAGCAACTTTTCCAGTTTTTCTTGCTGCCATTCCTTGTTTAAAGAATCTAATAATTCTTCTTACATTTCTTGCTTCTTCTTTACTTCTTGGACTTAATCTATAACCAAAACTAAAACTTCTAAGTGTAACATTATTAAAAAGAAGTTCTAGGTTTGAGTTTGGAATTACACCAAAACCTCTTGCCAGAATTTGCTCTGGACTAACATCAAAATTACCAGATTTCAATGTTAATGATGCAATTGCTGTGTTTATTTGCTTCTGAACATTTTCTGGAAGATTGCCCAATCCACCCGCATCAGAAATAAGTTTTCCGTAAATAATTGCTTGTGTTGGATTTAATCCCATTGTTTTCCCTAAAAGAGCACCAGCACCTGCACCTAATGCAGCACCTGTTATATCTTTCATAACCATTGCAGTTGCAGCAGCAGTCAAATTATTCATTTGGTCTGGACCCCAAGAAGTCGCATTATTATCTGCTGCATTGTTTGGTATTGGTAAAACTACCATTCCTTTAAAATCTTCTTCACCAAAAGCAGCAGCACTTGCTCTTTGTACCCCTTTGATAATGTTATCTACTGGATTTACTCCACCCAATCCTCCTGAAGTATTTCCAATTCCAAATATTGCTTCACCAGTTGGTGCTTTATAATTATATTGAGTAATTCTTAAAGTATCTTGTCTATTGTCTAAAATATCGGCAGGATAATATAGTAATCTTTTTTCTCTTACTTCTGGAGTTCCAAATAAAGTGTCTTCATTGACACTTGGAAATTCTAATGGTGTTGTAAATCCAGTTAATATGTTTGTAATTGACCCTGGACTTCCTGGTGGAGTTGCCAATACGGTGCTTCCAGGAATCGCAGTGGCAATTCCTGGTTGATTTCCTGGAAAAAAGTTATTAACTCCTGGTGGCTTAGTAAAGTTATCTGGAGTTGCAGTTGAATCCACTTTATTTCCACCTGCTCTTCCTCCAACTGCTTTATAAGCTGCGTAAACCTTTCTACGCATCTCCTCACTTAATCGAATTGCTTCTGCTGTTGGTCTATTTGGATCACCATTTGTGAATAATCTGGAGTCTTGTATAGCATCACTCGTCCAACTTCCATTTTTATATAAAACTGCCAGTCCAATTCCTATAGTATAACCTGCAGCACTCTTTTGGGATAGAACATAATCACCAGTCTCTGGGTCATATCTCAATCCATAACGTTGCCTTCCTGGTATTCCCCCAGGAAGAACAGTATTTTGTATGTAATAGTCGTCTTCTAAAATTCTATATCCCATTAAGGTGAGTCCCAAACTCTATATTTTGCTACGGGTTTTCCGTTCTTATCTACAAATTGTTCTGTTGGCAATAATGAAACTCCAACCCAATCATCTTTTGGGACTTTAAATAACTCAGTCATTACACCAGAGAAAAGATATTTGTGAATAGTCTTTTTTGGTGCATTTGATATTCCTGTTTTATTTATTAGGGACCTGGTAAATCCACCTCGATATTGTGGATTTAAATAATGAACATTAATTCCTATAAAACTTCCTTCTCTTGGATTTACATCTACAATAAATGATAATGGATGCCTATCCCACCAAGGATATTTTTGGGGATATTTTGCAGAATATAAGAAAAATACAAAATCCCCAGGAACAATAAAATTTGTGTCAAGTTCACTAATATTTTTTCTTTGATAATTTCTTAGTCCATTCATGGTGGCATTTGTCCACCAATCACCACTTCTAAATTTTTTTCCTGCTTGTTTTTTTATTTCTTCTGAAATCATTTTACTGGGATTCCTAATTCTTTTTCTGTTAGAATTCTAAATTCATATTTTCTATCCGCACACCATTCTTTTGCTGCTTTCCATTTTGCTTGGTTTATTGCCCATGTTTTAACTTTAAATGCCCAAGATTTAGTTTTTCTTTTTGGATTCTGTTCTGGCATTTTTAAATCTTTTTCAGGTTTTATTTCAACTACTAATATTCTATTATTTCCATTTTTATCTCTATACTTAACAAAAAAATCTGGAAAATATCTATGAACTTTATTGTCTATTGGTGATACATATGGAATAAAAAATTCTTCAGATCTCCACTCGTTAACACTCTCAGTCAGGTCACAATATTGCATAAATTTCAATTCATAAGATGACCTGTATATGATATTTGTTGGGTCACCCTTGTATTTTTCTGGTTTTTGTGGTCTAAATTTTCCCTGCCTATAACCAGAATCATCTTTATGGGGCATACATAGTATAGGTACTTTCAAGGTATTTATAAATGACATCTAGCAGGGGACCAGGAGCAGGATTTCCAAGAATTGGTCCACTTTATGTAAAGATGACTACTCCAAGAACCGATGGAGCAGTTAGCATGGCAGGTGCTAGAGACATTTTTGGTGAATTGTCTCTAACCAGTCAATTTAAAGTTGCTTTGCATTTAACTAATTCCAGTGGAAGTGACAAAGAATTGATGTCGTGGCTTTCAAAATCTGGCTTGACAGTAGATCCAACCCAAAATGCCTATTATGACTTCTTTTGTTCTGAAGTTGTAATTCCTGGAGCAACTTTTGATGTCACTGAAGAGTCTGGAAGTCGTCAGGGTGTCATTGAAAGAATGCCAACCAAGAGAGTTTTTGCTCCAATTACAATGACATTTTATGTTGATAATGATTATAAGTTAATTCGTTTATTTGAAGAGTGGATGAATTTTATCAATCCTCTTTATGGTGCAGGTGGTGATTATAAAGTAACCTCAAATGGTTTTGGTAATGCAAAAAATAGAAATGACTTTTTTAGACTTAGATATCCAGATGAATATAAGAGAATTATTTCTATTGTAAAATTTGAAAGAAATTTTAAAGGAAACCCAGCAATTTCTGGTGGTCCTCTAGGAAATGTTCCATCAATAACATATAGACTAATTGATGCATTTCCAACAAATATTACTGCAATGCCATTAAGTTATGAAGGAAGTACAATAACTAAAACAACTGTAGAATTTAGTTATTCTAGGTATGTTTATGAGCACAACAGAGGAACACTTCCTGGCGCATAATAAATAATTTTACTGAAGTATCTATAGGACATCATGCCTTTACCAAAGATTTCTACACCAACATATGAGTTGGAATTGCCTTCAAGTGGAAAAAAGATTAAGTACAGACCGTTTCTAGTAAAAGAAGAGAAAGTTTTAATTATTGCATTAGAGAGTCAAGATACTAAGCAAATCACTAATGCAATCAAGCAGGTTCTTCAGGAATGTATCCTAACAAGGGGTATTAAAGTAGATGAACTACCAACTTTTGATATTGAGTATGTTTTCCTAAATGTGAGAGGAAAATCTGTAGGTGAAAATATTGACCTGATTGTTACGTGCTACGATGACGATGAGAATACACAAGTTCCTGTAACTGTATTCATTGATGAAATTCAGGTTCAGAAAGACCCAGAACATTCGACTGATATTAGATTGGATAAAAATCTAGTAATGAGAATGAAGTATCCATCATTAGAACAATTTATCAAAAATAACTTTGATTTCAGCAATGCACAAAGTGAAAGTAATATTGAAAAATCTTTTGATATTATTGCCTCATGTATTGATGTAATTTTTACAGACGAGGATAGTTGGTCTTCATCAGATTGCACCAAAAAGGAGTTGGTTGAATTTATTGAGCAAATGAATTCACATCAATTTAAACTCATTGAAAAGTTTTTCGAAACTATGCCAAGACTATCTCATACCATTAAAGTAACAAACCCCAAAACAGGAGTTGAAAATACTGTAACGTTGGAGGGATTAACCAGTTTTTTCGGCTAACCATGTCTCACATGGATCTTGAGGCATACTTTAGAATTAATTTTGCCCTCATGCAGTTCCATAAATATTCATTGACTGAGATTGAAAACATGATGCCTTGGGAACGGGACATCTATGTGGGATTATTGCAACAGCATATTGAAGACGAGAAGTTGAAGCAGCAACAACAAGCAAATGCCCATTAAATCACCACTTTCACCGCAAACTATTGTAGGTAATAAACCTACAAATCTTAAGTCTGCACAGAATTTTATTTCTGGTGGTTCTCCACTTGGGTCTTCCGTTGTTGCTTCTGCAGCAAATAAAATTGTAGGTTTTCAACGTGCTAACGTAAAACCAGTAACACCAGATATTAGTTCAATTGTAAAAACTATATCTTCAAATATTTTAAGTGAAGTTAATAACAGAATTGAGAATGTTTCAAATCTTACAAACAGAGAAACAGATAAGAAGATAAGAGACTCAAATAATATAATCAGAAGTCAGATACAAAATATAAGTCAAAACCAAAATAATCAAGTAACTCAACTACAAAATCTCACACAAAACATACAGCAGCAACTTGGTTCTGTTGTGAATAATATTGTAGGTGATTACAAAAAGAAAATTCAAGAGGTAGATTCTGCTCAACCAACTGATATTTTAAATAAGTTCTTAGATACTTATAGAAATGCATTAGATTTTATTAGATTTTTTGGAAATAATAAAAACGTTAAATCTCTCAGAGATGCATTAAAAGAACTTTCTGAATCATTTACTGAAAGTTTTGAAGTTGCAAAGTTAATTAGAAGAACAATATTAAAGATAGTATCACAACTATCAAATTTACCCAAAGCATCTCCTGGTGGTGGAGGAGGAATCAATTTAGATGTTGATATTCCTGGGGGAAGATTAAAGAAAGGTGTTCCACAAGTACAAAGAAGTGGAGGAAGGGGAAGACTCGGATTACTTGCTGGACTTGGATTGGGTGCTGTCGGTGGAGGAATGGCAGTCAATGCTTTAGCAGATAGTCCTGGTGTTCAACCACAAGCAACTGGTGTTCAAATCCCAGAAGGATTTGCTGATAGATTTGATCAAATAGTTGAGAAATTTGCTAATGCAATTGATGAGATGATAAAAGGTTCTCAGAAACCAAAATCTACATCACCTAGTTCTGGTAGTGGTGGAAGCACTGCTAAATCTCCGTCTTCTGGTGGAAATCCTGGTGGTGGAGCAATGCCATCTGGTCCTATGGATGTTTCGGCAGATACTGAAGAAGAGAAAGCATGGTTAAAAACTATTAGAGACGCAGAAGGAACTGGTGGTGCTGATGGATACGGTAAAATTTTCGGTGGTGATGTAATTCCAGAATTGGCACAAGGAAAATTAACAATTGAGGAAGCAGCAAAACTTGCAGAAACAGGAAAACTACCAGAGAGACTAGGAGGAAGAATTGTAAATTATGGTGCCTATAAGGGACAAGTTAGTGGAGCAACTGGTGCATATCAGTTCATGCCAAGTAGTTTAAGAAGTGCTGCAAAAAAAGCAGGTATTGATTTAAATCAACCATTAACTCCAGAAGTTCAAGATAAACTTGCTTTGGCTTGGTTGCAAAGTGGTGGAATTGACCCAAAGAAAAAAGCAACAGAAGCAACGATTAGACAAGCTGGGCAGAGTTGGGGATGGGCAGGTCTTCATGGTGAAGCAACTGGACAAACAAAAAGAACAGTAAAAGAATCACTTGATAGGTATAATAAGTTTTATGGTCAAGGAAAATCACAACCAGACAAGGGAATGGGTGGTCTTGGGGTTGATCCATCAATGATTGATTTTGAGACTAAAACTCTTGCTGCAACTAAAATTTCACAACCACCACCATCTCAGGTAGCAACAACATCTCAGGTATCCATGGTTCCACTAGATATGTCTTCTGGGGGAGGTGGAGGAGGTGGTGGTTCTGTAATGATGCCACCACAAAGAGCAAGTAAGGGTCCAGAAGTTCCTTTGCTTCCATCATCAGACCCAGACAATTTTATGACCATGTATTCAAGAATTGTATACAATATCGTTGACGGATAATGGCAAAAACAATAACATCACCATTAGTAAATTCATTCAATAATATTGCTGCATTTAACAGCAATACAAAACGTTCTCTCACCAAAATGACGGGAGAATATAACTCTTTTTCAAATATGATTAAGAGAGAATCTTTACTGATAAACCAAATTAAACTTCCACCAAAGAAAAAAATAAATGAACTTGCTACAATAAATTCTGGAAATTTATTTGGTTCTGTTGGTAATTTACTTGGAAGTCTTGCATCTGGTGCGTTAGATGTTGCTGGTTTTTTAAGTAATATGTTCCCTGCTGGTGGAGAAGTAGGAAAACCAAAAAGACCAGCAGGGAAATCACCAAAACCAACAGTTGCTGGACCAAGATTAAAGTTCGGTGGACTTAGAGCATTGGGAATTGTTAATTCCATTTTTGCTGGATTGGATTTTGCTACAGGTTTACAAGAAGGAGAATCTATTGGTCAATCAGCAGCAGGTACTGGAGGAAGTCTTGCAGGTAGTTTGCTTGGTGGTGCAATTGGACAAACTTTAATTCCAATTCCTGGAGTTGGATTTGTTCTTGGAAGTATGGCAGGTGGATTTCTTGGTGGTTATGCTGCAGATAGAGTATATGAAGGAGCAACTGGAGAAAAATCTGTAGAACAAAAACAAGCAGAAAGATTAAAAGCACAAGAGCAGTTCCAAAAAGTATGAACCACAGATGATAGTAAATTAGTTAACTAATTAAACAGATTTAATGAGTTAGTCGATAAATTTTCCGATTTAGTTAAAATTGGTGGATTGGGTTCAGAAAGTGATATTGCTCCAGGAACAGAGACAGATTTGGTATCAGCAGAAGAAGTCGATGACCAAACTGGAATTAGTGGAGAGTATCCAGGTTTTGATAATGTAGAAAGAGTTGCACCATTTGTTACAGGACATGTAAGTACATATCCTGGAGCACAGTTTGGTGCCTCAAGAAATGGTGGAAGAATTCATGCAGGACAAGACATTGCTGGTCAAAAAGAAGGAGACCCAGTTCTAGCAACAATGGCAGGAACAGTTGTAGAAGTTGGACAAGGTGCTAGGTGGCAAAAGGGTGGGGGTTCGAGTCAAACGATTGGTATTAAACATAAAGATGGTTCAATGTCTCGTTATGTTCACGTAATGGCAAAGGTTGCACAAGGTCAAGAAGTTAAAACTGGACAGCAGATCGGAACAGTTTCACCAGCAGATGTTTGGAGCAGTGAGGGGTTTCCTCATTTACATTTTGAACTTTATGCTCCAGGGAAAAAAGGTGCAATGGATCCAAGACCATATTTGAAGAGTGCCCCTAAAACACCAGCAATTGCACCAATTAAACCTGGTGCTCAAGCAGCAGTTGGACCATCTCCAACTACAATGAAATTTGGTGCGAATGATATTGAATCTGCACCATCTCTTACTATTGGTGATAGTATTGCTCAAGGTATAAAGGGAACTGGTCCAGGTGTAGCAAAACAAGGTGCAAATCCTCAGGCAGTATTACAAATGATGCAGTCTCAGAATTTGAAAGGAAAATTAGTTAAATTATCATCTGGAATATCTAATAATACTTCAGATATGGCAACAGTTAGACAGCAATTGCAGTATGCAAAAGCACAAGGTGCTAAAGGAGTTCAACTTATGGGTACAAGTTTCGATAGAACAGACCTTGCACCAGTCAACACACAACTTCAAGCACTTGCAAATGAATTTCCTGGATTTGTTCAGTTTGCTGGTGGTTTTAAATCAACAGATAAAGTACATCCAAACTATGCAGAATATAATCGAAAACTATCAGACTTACTCAAAGGTGGTAGTGGTGGTTTAGGTGTTGACCCATCAATGATTGATTGGAAATCAAGTCAGGGAACTGCTGTTGGTGAGTATCCATCATATAGCAAACCAAGCACTTCTGTTGTTCTAATGCCAGTTAAAGTTGGTTCAGATTCTGGTGGTGGAGCAACAGTAATACCTGCATCTGGTTCTGGAGGTGAAACTGAAGTCCAATATATAGGACAACCACGTAATTCCATGGTAAATAATGTAATGAAATCTATTCTTCTAACTAGTCTTGCACAAACATAATGACAGATCCAACAGTACAAGCATTAAGTTATAATTATGTTGTTATAGAAACATTAGATGGTTCTAAAGCAATTGATATCACAAACTCTGTTTTGTTTTCAGATTACTATGAGGATATATTATCTCCATGTGTAACTATGTCGATGATGATTGCAAACTCGACTTCAATTTATAACTTTCTGCCAATTAGAGGTGGTGAAAGAGTTTCTTTTAGTGTTTCTACATATTCTGGAGAATTTGAAAGAGATAAAGAGTACTCAATGTATGTCTATAAAGTTAGTGGAATAAATCCAAAAGACACTAAAGAAAACTTCATGTTGCATTTGGTGTCAAGGGAAGGGATTACAAATGAAACTACAAGATGCTTTAAAAGGTATAGTGGGAATATAAAAAATACAGTAGAGTATATTTTAGAAAAAGATTTACAAACGGATAAATTTGATGAAAAGAATATAGAAAAGACTGGAAATAATTATGAGTTTTTAGGCAATAGTAAAAAACCATTTCAAGTATTAACTTGGTTGGGTCCTAAAGGGGTTCCTGTTGCTAATGGTGGAACTTCTGGTGGGGAAGACTCTGGTGAAGCAAAAGGTGTTGCTGGGTATCTTTTTTATGAAAATAAGGATGGATTTAATTTTAAAAGCATTGATAGTTTAGTAGCAGATACCCAGGTAGGGTCATCGTCTGCGGATAAAAAAAATATCTATAAGTATTTCTTTAGTGGAGCAGTAGAATCAAACAACACTGAAAATGCTTTTAGAATTTTAAATTATTCCATTGAAAAGAATATTGATTTATTAAAAAGTCTTAGAGTTGGTATGTATGCAAATAAAACATACTTTTATGATTTCTATACGGGGGCAATGGATATATACATTTATAAATTAAAAGACCAGATTAAAAATAAATTAGGAACTGACGATACTATTGCAGTATCAAAGGAATTGGGTGAATCTTGGTCTAGAATGATGGTAAGAACTTCTGATAGAGGAGTTCTTGATAATGAAACGGTTGTTAAAGAATCTGGTCGTGATATTGCAGATATGGCAAAATCATCATCTAGATATAACATACTGTTCACTCAGTCACTAAATATGGTAGTACCATGCAACATCAACTTAAAAGCTGGTGATGTGATTTACGCAGAATTTCCTGCTATTGAACCATCAAGTTCAAAAGAACCAGATAAACAACAGAGTGGAAATTATCTGATTAAAGAACTAAGGCACCATTTTGAGGGTTCTCAAAATGTAACCAGTCTCAAGCTTGTACGTGATAGTTATGGTCTCTACGGGTCTACTACGGAGTAACCATTATGGAAAACATCGAACAACATATTAATAAAGATAGAGAGGAACTAATTGATCCTCAAATTTCAGCACAACGTCGTCGTCATATTGAAGACGAGTTAGAACAGTTGGAAGCATATCATGAACGTCATCCAGAAGATACTCATGACCCAACACCTTTAGAGTTATTTTGTGACTCTCATCCAGATGCAGCAGAATGTAGAATTTACGAAGACTGATGATTGAAGACTCATTGTTAAAATCCAATTACATGGGCAAAGACGGATTCCTTTGGTGGATCGGTCAAGTTGCTCCTGCAAGTGTTTGGAGAAATGAACAGTCATTAATTGATTCTGGACCAAATAAAAAAGCAACAAAAGATAATGACTCAACAAGTTCAAGTTGGGCTTATAGATGCAAAGTGAGAATTATTGGTTATCATACATTTGATAGAAAAGTTCTTCCTGATAATGATTTGCCTTGGGCACATGTAATGACTACTGGAGCAGAAGGAACTTATCAAGGTGGAGTAGGTCAAACATTGAGATTGACTGGAGGAGAAGTTGCCTTTGGATTTTTCCTAGATGGTGATGATGCACAGCAACCAGTTGTTATTGGATGTATTCACAGAAATGAAAGTGTTAAGAATTTTCCATCAGAAGATTTAAAGACGCAGTTAAGACCATTTACTGGTCATACTGGTCCACTAAAGCAAGCAGCAACACAAATACGAAAAAAGAATGATGGTGTTCAAGGCAACCCACAGACAACATCAAATCCCATCACTTCTATTGGAAAATCTTTAGGGCAAATTGCTACCAATACTACATCTGAAAGAGAAGAAAGCAAACCAGGTGCGGACCAGGCAATTAGAGAAGATTTGGCATCTCAGCAATTTGCTGCAGATATGACTGTTTGCATCACAAGAGAAAACGGATGTAATGATAATTTAATTGGAAAGATATCAAAAATATTACAAGAATTCATTCAATTTGTTGGAAGAATACAAGATTTTATTGATACCTACATTGACCCAGTATTAAACACGTTCGTAGATATTGTCCAAGAAATTAAAGGGTTTGCAAGAAGAATTGTAGGTGTTGTTAAATTTATTGTTAATAATTTAAGAGGGGCAATTATTAAATTAGTCACTTCTCTTTTTAGAGATTTTATTGCAAAAGTTCTTCCTTTACCTCAGCAACCACCAGTTGCAGAGGCAACTAAAAATATTATTAACATTATATTTTGTTTATTTGAAAAGATTTTACCTCTCATTTTAAATTATATTGTTGATATGCTTACCAATATGATTGGTAGGACTATCAACGCTCCATTATGTGCTGCTGAAGAGTTTACCGCAGGTATTCTTGGAAAATTGATGGAGTTTATCGAAAACCTGTTAGGTCCAATTATGTCAGGACTTGACTGGTTACTTGGTGGTATCGGACAAATTTCAAGTGTTCTTAGTCAGGTATCATCTCTTGCACAACAAATTTTAAATTTTATTGGATGTGACCAGTTAAAATGCGAAGCTCAATCCGAATGGTGTTCTAGAAAAGGTCCTTCAAGTCAAAATAGAGACAGTTGGAATAGAACCCTAAGTAAATTGAATTTCATGAAGGGAATAAATGACAATATTGATGAAGCACTTGGGGCAACTTCTCTATATGGATATGCTGGAGATGGTCCATTTAAAGATTGTTCGGATAAATCTAGAAATCCAAAATCGCAAAAAGATAAAACATCAGTCCCTGTAGGAATGATTGCATCTCAATGCATACCACCAGAACTTGAAATTTTTGGAGATGGTGTTAGAGCACAGGCAGTTCCAATTGTAGACAATAATGGAAGAATACTAACAGTTCAGGTTATCAATGCTGGAAGAGGATTCACAAAGCCACCAAAAATTAGTATTATTGATAATACTGGATTTGGTTCTGGTGCAGAATTTGGAACAAAAATAAGAAATGGAAAAATTGAAGCAGTTTACGTAAAAAATACTGGTATTGGATATTGTCAGGGAAATTACTCCACTTTATTCGTAAATCCAACATATCTTGTAACTGCAAATAAGTACTCTTTATTTGAAGGTGAGACTATAACTTACTTTATTCAAACAGAGAACTTGCAGGATAATACTGTACTCACATACGAGTTAAATGGTGATATAAAAATCGAGGATATCGAAAACCTTTCTTCATTAAGTGGTTCAATAACCATTAAAAATAATTCTGCCACATTAGATGTAAAAATAAAACAAGATAGTATTCAAGAGAACGTAGAAACTATGTTCTTTGATTTATATGATACCGATGGTGCAAATGTTGCCAGAGTTACTGCTCTAATAAGCAATAGACTATCCCCAACATTGGCACCAGAAATTAACGACCCAATTGAGTCTCCTCCAGGGAAAAAATTCCCTGCTGATGAGGGGGGACAAGGCGGAATTGGAACAGGAGGACTTGGAGACGATTTACCAAAAACTCCTTTACAACCATTCCCAGGAATTGGAACTAATATAGGTATTGGTACTGGTGTTGTTGGAATTATCACTTCAGTTATTCCAGTAAATCCTGGTTTTGGATATACTTCTGGTGATAGAGTTAGATTTGGTCCATGCGAATTTGGAGTAATCGTAACACCTACTGGAGCAATTATTGGAGTTACTTCATCCAATTGTGATTTTGAGTTTGATGAATTACCAACAGGTGAGATTGATACCACCACTGGTGAGGGTGCTGTAGTATTTCCAGTACTACAATTTACTCCAAGATTTAATAAAGTTACAGTCATCAATCAGTTTGGTGTTCTATCAGTGGTTGACTGTGTGTGATAAATAAAGAAAATCTCTATTGATATAAAATGGCGGATCAACCAAAAGAGTGGTGGCAACAGGGATTCGGTTTCAAAGTGCAAGCAGGAACTACTATTGACGGCAAAGAAGTTGGTTATGCTATGATAACTGACGAACATACTGGGTATTCATATTACAAGAATGGAGATAAGTGGGATTTATCTTTGGGAACTTCTTTGGAGGTCTGCGGAAAAAATGTAAACGATAATGTTCCAGCAAAAGTAATCTATGCAAGGAATGGTGATATTGAATTTATTGCTCCAGGAGGACAAATTACTCTAAAGGCAAGAAGCATAAGGATACTGGCAGAAGATGGTGATGGAGAAATTACGTTAAATGCTGGAAAAATTCTTGAGCTTGATGGTCCAACAAGTAGAGTAAAAGGAACTAATATTGATATTGCAGCAAAAAGCAGTGCCAATTTGGTTGGTAACTTCGTTGAAGCAGGTGCTGGTGTGCAACAATCAAGTTCGTCACTTGTTGATATTTTCCAAGGTTCATTTATTGGTCAAATATTAAACACATTAAATAACGTTAAAAAATTCTTACAGATAATTTGATATGCCAGCACTATCCTCGATTTCTACAGTCGGTGACAAACTTATTGTTGGACAAGTAGACACCTCATTTCTGACTGCGACTGGTCGTGTTACACCTGGAACTTCTGTTTTAAACGGTCCAGTTTATGTTGGAGCAACCCCACAGATAGGAATTGCTCGTGCCACATGTATGATTGGTCCACCTCTTCCTGGACTATCTGCTCCAGCATCTTTAGAGGTAACTGGTATTACAAATATTATTGGTGTTCTGAATGTTCCTGCTATAAGTTTCTTTACTGGAGTGTGTACAAAAAATGGTATCACTCTAAAAAATGCTCTAAGTTTAAAAAATGCTGTTAGTTTATCCAATACGTTAAATGTAGGTAATGGAATAAAATTAAATAATGCTCCCTTAATTGTTCACTCATATGGTTTATTCGATGGAATATGTACTGCAGCAGATTTTTTTGCTGGTGGTACTACATTAATAGAAACTTATGGTATTGCACTTTCCAAAAAACCATTTGATATTCTTCACCCAACTAAGAAAGACCATAGACTTCGTTATGTTTCATTGGAAGGACCAGCAGCAGAGGTGTATGTTAGAGGGTTCCTAAATGATACAAATAAGATTAGATTGCCAGACTATTGGAAAGGATTAGTGGATATATCAAGCATCGGTGTTCAATTAACTCCCATTAAAACTCATCAAGAACTTTATATTGAAAGTATTGATGAAAACGAAATCCTAGTAAAGAACAATACTGGTGGTAAAATCATGTGTTATTTTACTGTTACTGCAGAAAGAAAAGATGTAGAAAAGAATATTCCAGAATATAAAGGTTTGACACCAAATGATTATCCAGGAGATAATAGTGAATATAGATTGTGATTTAAATTATGAGAAAAACTCATGAAGTTTTTCCTTTAGCAGTTCATCAGACTTCAATAAGTTGTCATAAAGAATTTAAGGAAAAACACTACGAAAGTCTAAAAAAGTATTGGTTTAATGGATATAAGTATGAATCTCCAGAAGCATCATCTAGAATATTTGTACATTTAAAAGAAGAGTATAATCAGTTTTTTAGTTGCCTTAAATCTGCTCTAGACGAATATCTAGAGGTTTTGGGAATTAATTATAATTTAATGAGTTATCATATAGTTAAATCTTGGGTTGTTTATCATAGAGACGACACAACACCACCATTGGCATTCCATAAACATAATGAAGCAAATATTAGTTTTGTTTACTACTTAAATACTGATGAGACCTCGGATAAATTCGTTGTAAGTAGAGTTCCAGACAATAATGCAAATCAAGTATGCGAAGGTTGGTTTGATGTTGCTGATGAACATAATGTGATGATAGGTTTTAATAAGTTTAATTGCAATCATTATACTATAACTCCACATGAGGGAACAGTATTAATAATGCCAACAGGAACTTATCACCATACTAAAAAAACTATGCCAAGAGTTAATGAGAGATGTGCTATTGCTGGTGATTTAAGAGTGACATTAAAACCAGAACATTATAAGCACCATCAAGGATGTACACACCCCTCTCAATGGAAAGAGTTGCAGTAAATAAATATTAAAAAATCGGATTATATATTTTACAATGTCATTTTCGGAAGATATTATTAAAGGACTAGAAGAAGAATTAGAAAGAAAAATAAGAGATAGGGAAGGTATCCTCGATAGACTTGCTTTGGTTGATATTGAGTTGGACAAATATGATGATATCATTAAAAATATAGATGCAGATGCTTATCAATATTTGCCAGCAATTAATGCAGCAGTAAATACAGTTGATGCAGCATATGAGGCAAGACTTGCTGCTGGTTGTGTTACTAACTTAATTTGGAAAAAGCAAAATAGTTGGTCAGTTTTTGTTAGAGATTCTGGTTCCTCAACATTTGAATCTTGGAAGGTTGTTTTAAATGGAGGACCACCAGAGGATGGGACAGGAGATGGAACTGGAACATATGGATATACACCCTATGTTGGATTGAAATATTATAGCAAACCATCAAACCGTGACTATGGTGCCAATTTAGTCGGAGAGTTTGAAGGATTCGCAGGGGCAGGTTCAACTATAATTGGTTTTACAACTAGTCAATTTGATAGTGCTCGGGATGAAGTACCCACAGTTCCAAGTATTTACAAGGTTGGACAAACAATAACAGATAATCTTGTAAGTCCAGATTTATTCACAACTGGTGATTTGCCAGAAATTACAGGAACTGGCACAACGACAATTGTTGCCATCACAACATCTTTAATTGGTGGAATAAGCACTGGAAGTAATATATTTTATCATTTTGGTGCTGGTGATATTGGACTAGCAACTACTGGCATGGCAATTCTAGAGCCAGAGGACAATCCAAACATATCTACTGTTTTTGGTTCAATATCTAACCAGTTTGTTAGAATTACTGGATTCGGAACAGCAGAATATGATATTGATTATTATGATGCTGCTGGAATTCTTACCAGCAGTACATTAACAGTAAATACAATTACTTTAAGTGATGCAGCAACAGCAGGCATTGAAGAGGCATCATTTAATATTGGAATTATTACTTCAACCCCTGCACTATTTTTATCAACTGCAACTTTAGCAGGAACATCAGGAACAACTTTCTATGCATTAAGTGCAGATAGAGAAATAGATGCTGGATTTGATTACCTGTCTAATCCAAACAGTCCAGTTAAAATTGGAACTCTTAATGAAGGTAACTTTGGGATTGGACATAGTGTATTTTATGATGATTCTGGAGACCCATTCAGAACAAGAAATTGGTATCCAGAAAGAGATAGACCTAGAGTAAAGATAAAGGGTGGAGATGATATTCCAGCAAAGAAACAACCAGCAGTTGGTGCTGGTAGAGCAGAATATTGGATTGGCACTACTCAATGGCCAACTTTAACAAGATGCACTGGAGGAGGAGAAACCCCTTTGATTTGTACAACATCCTATGCTACTCTGGGAACACAAGTAACTATTGGTGGAACTACAAACTCAACATCAATTAGTTATGCTTCAGTTGGTCCCAATACTCCAGGAAATTGTTCTAGTTTCACTTCTGCTATTTCTAATGCAGAATCTAATTTAAATTCCGTTGTTGCTACAAACAAACCAAAGATAGAAGGAATTATCGCACAATCTTCTACTATGAGGAATCGAAGATCAAAATTAGAACTATTTGCTTGGTCTTTATTACAATCTGCATCAAAAACAAGAGAAGAAATAGAAGAGTTGAGATCACAAATTCGTACTTTAAGAAATACAGACTTCTCAAAGTACGAAAAGTGATTATAAAATAGGAACCTATATATTATAAGGAAAAAAAGCACACAAAGATCTAATGGCGGACAGATATCCTTTAATTGTTAATCCCGAGTCTAATCAGATACAGGAATTAGCAGCTAATGATAATTTAAATTTGACAAACAACAGTATTGTTGGTGCTTCTACTGTTAGTGCAAGTCAATTTGTTGGAAACGTAGCTGGAACTGCATCAACTGCAGTGAATCTTGTAAGTGCTAGTAATATTCTTAGTGGTACAGTACCAGCAGCAAGGCTGAGTGGTTTTTATGATGTTGGTGTCACATCTGCTACTACACTAACAAATGCAAGTAATATACTGAGTGGAACAGTTCCAAGAGGAAGACTAGGTGGACAATATGATATTAGTGTTACTGGAATTGCAGAAACTGCAAATTCACTAACTGATGCTTCTAGAATTTTAAGTGGTATTGTACCAAGAGATAGACTAAGTGGTGCATACAATATTGATATTACTGGAACAGCATTTGCATCAGTTGGTGCTGCGGTATCTGTAAGTTTAAGGCAAAAGCAAGTAGACGTTGCTCCAAACTTTATCCCATTTACAAATGTCACCGATGCAGATGGAAGTTTATTTACAGATACTGCAGCATTAACTTACATCCCATCAACAAAAAGTCTTGGAATTAATACATTTTTCCCCAATGCTAATTTGGATGTATTAGGAAATGCATTAATTAGTGGTTCACTTGGTGTTTCCTCAATAAATGCTAATACAGCAGTTTTAAGTGGAATTACAAGTGTAACTTCTATTGATGCTACAACTAAAACTACGTTTGAAAATGCTTTAGGAATTAATAGTTTAACCCAACTTAGAGTTGCTGGATTTACTACCCTATCTAATTTTTCTTCATCTGGGTATGCAAATTTAACTAATTTAAATGTTAGTGGAATAACAACTCTTAATAACGTAGTTTTTGGTTCTAGTTCTGGTTCACTGACAGCACCAAGTATCCAAGCAACTTATTTAACTGTTACTGGAATTAGTACATTTAATACAATTGCAATTGGAAGCACAACAGTATTATCCAATGACTTTATTTTAAGAAATATTGTTGGTATTGATAGTGGTACTCAAAATGTTCTAAAAAATATTTTAAAAGTTGAATTCTTTGATGATTTAGCAACATCAGGGGTTGGAACAATTACTGGTAAAGTTTTTATTACCAATGGTCTCGACGTAACAGGACAAACAGAAGTTGATAATATCAATGTTAGTGGTGTAGCAACATTTGCAAGTATCAATCTCGCAGGAGTTTCAACCCTTTCAGTTAATAATATCAATGCTAATAGCATTGATTTGTCTGGTCAAGTTCAAGCAGTTCGTTACTTCGGCAATGGGTCCACACTATCTGGTATCGTAACCAGTCTTGTTGCTGGAGTTGGTGTTTCACTATCACCAACTAATGGGCAAGGAAGAGTTACTGTTTCGGCATTTAGACCTGTCGGTAAAACTATTTTTGTATCCCAAAGTGGAAATGATTCTAATAGTGGATTAGCAGAAAATGATACAAAACGTACAATTAAAGCAGCAGCAGCAATTGCACTAACTGGTGATACTATTAAAGTTTTTCCTGGAATATATGTAGAGAACAATCCAATTGTTCTAGGAAAAGGTGTTGCAGTGGAAGGTGCGGAACTTCGCAACTGTATTGTAAGTCCCCAGAATCCAGGTTTGGATTTATTCCATGTAAACAATAGTGTTCATATTACAGATTTAAGTTTCCAAGGACAAGAAGCACAAAATGGTGCTGCAGTAGTTGCATTCCAACCATTACTTGGTGTTGCAACGGATAGATTCTTTGATGCAGCAAGAATGATTCGTATGAATCTAGATTTTATCGCAAGTGAAACTGTTGGTTATTTGACTAGCACAGACTATAGAAGTCCAGCATTTTCTATTCCAACTGGCAATCCAAATGATTGCAAAGATGACATCAAAGATGTACTAAAAGCAGTTATTCACGATATTACTCGTGGTGGAAATTCCAAGTGTGTTGGTGCAGGCAAATCATACTATAGTGGAAATACACTACAACACATTGTTGGAGTAAAGACAGAAACTATAGATGCGTTAAAGTATGCTGCGGGAGTTTCTAGAAGCATTATTAATAATGCACCATGGGCAGATAAACCATCTGGAAGTGAAAAGTCGATTACTCAAGCATACTACACAAATACTACTGGGGTAACAACAATAACAGCAATTGGTCATGGACTTGTAAAAGGTGACGTAGTTAAATTGGAAGGTATTGGGTTTAGTTGTCCTTCTGGTCCAGATACAGTTTATTACCCATCTGGTGCATACGGTTATAATTTTGAAGTTCTTCGTGTAGTTAACTCCAATCAATTTGAAGTAAAAGTAGGTTTATCTACTCTTCCCCATACTTATGTTTCTGGTGGAACAGCACAGAAAATGGTCAATTATCAGAATAAATTTACTCAAGTAAAAGACCTTTCAATGCAACCTGACCCATTAACTGGACTAAACAATGCAGTTGATGGATGTGCTAATGTAGTATCGGCAATTTACTCTTGTGTTGGTGTTGTCACAACAATTATTGATAGAGGACCATCATTCTTAGGAGTAGGAATCAATACAACTTATCCAGGAAATTCTGGTGCAGGTTCAACTATTCCAAATGACCCGTCATTCTCTCCTGGAGTGGGACCAATTACTCAAGGTCCTTATGTAAGAAACTGTACTAACTTTATTCCTAAGAGCATTGGAATGAAAGTTGATGGTTTTGCGGCAGAGCCTGGAGATAAAGATGATATTGGTGTTACTGGTTCAATGTCAGTTGACTCATATACTCAATATAATCAAGGTGGTATTGGAGTCTCCGTATCTAATGGAGCATATGCACAGTTAGTTTCAATCTTTACTATTTGTAATGATATTGCAATTTACACCGAATCTGGTGGTCAACTAGACTTAACAAACTCTAACTCATCATTTGGAACTTATGGATTAGTTGCAGAAGGTGTTGGTGGACCAGAAACTAAATCAATTTATAGAATGACAGGAGTTGCCGTAACTGATGCATCTCGTGGACAAAACCAAATTATTATTTCTGGGGTTGGTTCTTTTAGACCATATGATGGTCAGGCAATTTATTTTGATAAGTTATATAAAACAATTGATACAATTGAAGTAACAAATGGTGGTTCTGGATATACAGTTGCACCAAGAATTACAATTGATGCTCCAACTGGACCAAATGGTATTACTGCTCAAGCAACAGCAACTGTCGAAAATGGTTCAGTTACTGCAATCACAGTTATTACAAGTGGAACTCAATATGATGGAACTCCAAATGTAACTATTGCAGCACCTACAGGAGCAGGAACTACTGCAACTGCAGCAGTGAATATAATGCAACCAATATATTATACCGTTTTAGAATCAACACTACCATCTGCTGGTGTATCAACAATCAGTTTAGCACAGAACCTAAATAATACAGTAAGTGCAGGAAGTACAACATACTTCTCAAGATTGAGTTTACAACTCACTTCATCCCATGCATTTGAATTTATCGGTGCTGGAAATACAATTGAAGGAGCAAGACCTGCTCAAGGTGGTGTAACAATTCAAGAAAATGAAGTTGTTCAAAATAATGGTGGTCTAGTTGTTTATACAAGTACAGACCAAGCAGGTAACTTTAGAATTGGAGATGGTGTTGTAATTAACCAAGCAAATGGTTCAATTTCTGGTAGAGATTTTACCAAAGCACTATTTACAACGATGACACCTTTCATCCTTGCATTAACAGAATAATAGGAGGATTTAAAACCAAATGGCAATTGCAAATGCTGCAGTAAATAATTTTAGAACCATCACCAAAGTAGTTGGTGTTACTACTGAAGTGGTCTATGAAGCACCTGTCGGTTTTGTTGGTGTAGTACTTCTTGCACAAGTTGCAAATTTAGATACATCAGAGCAAACATTTAGTTTCTACCATAATCGTGAAGTTACTGGTATTGGAACTGTTTCTACCGAATTACTTAGTAATTTTGAATTACCAAGAAACGATACTGCAAACGTTTTGGCAGGAAAATTAGTTTTGGAAACTGGTGATACACTTTCTGTTAGTGGTACGGGGACCAATAAATTAAAGTTTGTACTTAGTATTCTCGAAACATTTAATCAATAATTAAAATGGGCGTACCTGAATTTCAAAGTAAAAGAGTTAAGAAAAGACCAATATCTGGTCTATCAACTACTCGTTACCAGTATCTTTCTTTAGACCAAGCAGAACCAGACTTGGGTGACCCTTTGGTTGGACCATCTTCTATTGGTGCCAAACCATACCCACCTGGAGACGCATATATTCTTGCCTCTTTTGGTGGAAATGAATATGAAGCAAGTAGATATTGGGTTTCTCCATCATCACTTACTGGTTTGGGTCTGGGTCTTGTTCCTGGTGCTTTAACAATCAGAGATGAGGGACTTTTAGTTGGTGCTGCTAACAGTTTTACAGTATTAAACTTTGTTGGTTTTGGAGTTACTGTAGACTTTGTTGGTGCTGCATCAACGCAACAAACAGGTATTGCCACAATTAGGGTGAGTACTGCATCATCTGGAACTTCTGGACAATTTCAGATGGCAGGAGCAGATGGTTTTATTGCTGGTGTTCCTAATTTTAGATACGATACAACAACTGGAAATGTTGGTTTTGGAACAACGGTATTCTCAGAGAAATTACATATTGTCGGAAATGTAAGAGCAGATAAATTCATTTCCCGTACAGATTTAATTTCTGGTGTTCCTACTTTACTTCCTGGAGAAGTTATTGATATTTACAATCAATTTGGAAGAGTTAGATCAGGTTATATAAATGCAAACAGAATTGACTGTAATGATACTACAGGATTATCAACATCAACAATTGATACATTAGGAGCAGTAAGATTCAGAACAACATTCTCGAATGTTACTGGCATTTCTACTGCCAGCAATCTCAATGCTACAGTATTAACTTCTTCGAATTCCAATTTGAGTGGAATAACAACAATTGCTAATGAGCATGTTGGATTCTCAACAATTGGAGTTGCTACAATTACAACTCTTCGTTCAACCAATCAGGTATTCTCTGGAATTACAACAGCATTTGAAATTGATAATTCAATTGCAAGAATTGGTTTTGCAAGTATTGTAAACACAAATATTGGTGTTGCGACAATAACTAGTGGCATCATGACCAATGCAACAATTGGTGTTGCAACAATTGGTAATTTAAATGTCACTAGGAGCGTTGTTGGATTCTCTTCGATCGGAGTATCAACTGTAGGATTTGCTTCAATAACAAATACAATTATTGGAGTAGCAACTGTTGGAACTCTCATTGCTGATAATGTTAGTTTGCAAGGAACAGGTTCATTTAGTAATATTTCAATTGGAAACACTCTAACCGCAGTAAGTGTTGCTGCAACCAACATTAGAGTATTCAACAGATTAGGAATTAAGACAGACCCACAATATGAACTAGATGTTGTTGGTGGAACTCGTCTGAGTGGTGTAATTTACACAGTTAATGGTAGAGGTAATAGTGGTGAGGTTCTAACATCACAAGGTGCAAGTCCAGCAATTTGGGCACCAGCATCTAACGTAACAGTTGGTGCTGCGAACTCAGTTTCGTTTACCAATGCTGGAAATAATCAACTTTATAATGTTGCATTTACTGCTGCAGTAGATGACATTGGATTTGCATTAATTGATAACGGTAATCTAACTTATAATCCATCTACAAATAGATTGGGTGTTGGAAATACAATTCCATCCTTTAACGTAGATGTAGTTGGAGATATTAACTTTACTGGTATTCTTTATCAGAATGGTGATAGATATGTTGCTTCAAACTGGGGTAAAGATTTCATAAGTGGAGATATTTACAAGTTAGATGCTAATGTTGGTGTTGGAACTTCTGCATTAACATCCAAGTTTACAGTTGGTGGAACTTCAGAATTTAGAGGAAATGTTCTAGTAGGAAGTGCATACAGTGTTGGACTTGGTTCAACTGCACCAAGATCACTATTAGATGTTGCTGGACAAAGTAGATTTACAGGCACAGTAAATCTAGAGTCAGCAGTAACCGAAAAAACTGCTGGTAGTTTCTCCACGTTATTTGCACCTTCATCTGGAACATTAACTATTGATGTATCTTCATCAACTGTTGCTGTAGGTATATTGACGGAATCTGTAAGTACTTGGGCATTTACTGGAGTCAGTACAGAAGTCGGCAAATCAACTACAATTACTTTAATTATTGATTCAAGTTCACTCATTACTTATGGTGAATTGTGCTCAGTAAATGGTTCTGCAGTTACTGGTGGTGTCCGTTGGCCAGGTGGTATTGCACCATCACCAACTAACAATGAAGATATGGTAAGTTTTGCAATTGTTAGAGACACATCGGGAACTGTTAGAGTTTATGGTTCATCTTCCCTCAACCTTAGTTAATATATTTTTACTATGCCTGTATCATTTGGTTTATATAAAGCATTTCGCACATCGGAATTCATTGACCCTGGTGTAATTTATGGTGATTATTTTATATTCACTTATGACATCACTGATGGAAGTGACCTTGATATTAGATTTGGTTTTTTGAACGTTGGAGTTACCGATTATCTTGGATGGGGTGCCAAAGAAAGAATAACTGTAAATGGTATAAACATTGCTTTTTGGGCAGGAGATAATACTGGACTTGGAAGCGAAATGGTTTATATTGATAAGGCAGCATATTTTCAAGCGTTTCCATCAAGAACTAACATTGATGTGGATTTGAGAGCATTTTGGTATGGTTCTTCTGGTGCAAATCCAGTAATTTTAGGTATGGATGCATATCAGGGGGGAACAATGGTAAAATCGACAACATATCCAGAGTTCTTAAATCCAACTGCAACTAATACTTTTCCTGCAGCACGTTCATTTACCAATTATGTTTCACTGAGAACTCAGAACGCAGAAACAAATGGACAAAGAGTTGCAAGAGCAACTATTAATTTTGATGACCAAAGAGTAGACTACTTTGCCACTTAAAGAAGTGGCACAAGGTCCTTGGATTCACTGGAATTGTGTGCTATACTAGTTGAGTACACCAGTTTCCTCAACATGCTTATTTCTCGTGACACTCTTACCGATTTGCGACAATTGCAAGAAGACATGGCATCGCACTTTACGGACGAGAATTTTCCCATTAGTGGGGAAACATACTGGACTTGTGTACAAGCACTTGCGGAGGCAAAACTTGCCGAACTACGTGGAGAAATTTAATGGGACTCTATAAAATAGATTACAATAAACTTTACGATACTCAAGTGAAAACAACTCCAGAAAATGTTAAAGAGGCAAATGAAGGTCTCTTTAATTGTAAAATGACCCTTCCTGCAGCAGCAAAGCACTGTGGGATGACAAAAAAAGAAATGAAAATGACATTTCGGGAATATCTAAAGTATCATCCCGCAACTTTCAAAATGTAAAACTTGACATTTTAAGAGGAAATAAATATAATGTAGTGGAATGTATTATGAAATACAAAATTACATCAAAATATTGCTACCATAATGGCATTATTGTTGATATGTATTTCATAAACGGTGTTCCGTTTACATTCGATGACATACCAACGGTCACCCAAGATGACCCGTATGTTCAGATAGAAGCAGAAGAAAGCACTGACTATACTACTGAAGATATGTACAATTGGTCAAATTATCTTATAATGGAAGAGTGTCATCCACTCATGTTTGAATTAGAATTAGAAAATCCAGAGGCACTCCCTCAGGACTAATGCCCTTGTAGCTCAGTGGTAGAGCAACGGTTTTGTAAACCGTTGGTCGCTGGTTCAAATCCAGTCGGGGGCTTGGCGATACTGCCGAACCAAAATCCCTTCCGTGTGACTTTTAAAACCTCCCAATAGGGAGGTTTTTTAGTAGCTAAATAAATTAAGATTAAAATTATATGCGGATTATAAAATGCCTCTATCTAGGTTAGAGAATTTTCTCAAGAATGCAGAAGGTAATATCCTATATGTAAATCCTTCAGATTTCGATGCTACTGATAGTTTCGAAAACCAAGGAAACTCATTGACAAGACCCTTTAAGACAATTCAAAGGGCACTTATTGAAGCGGCACGTTTTTCCTATCAAGCAGGAGATAATAACGATAGGATTGACAGAACAACTATTCTAGTTTATCCTGGTACACACTATATTGATAATAGACCAGGTTTCTCTATTGAAGAAATTTCTGGTGCTGCAGTTTACAAGAAAAGAACTGGTCCAAAGACTTGGACTCTAGATACGATTGAGCAATTCACTGAAAATACTAATTACGATATTCTCGATCCATCGAACGATTTATATAAGTTTAACTCAGTATACGGTGGTGCAATACTACCAAGAGGTACTTCAATTATTGGTTTAGACCTAAGAAAAACCAAAATTCGTCCTCTTTATGTACCAGACCCAGAGAATGATGAGGTAGATAGAACTAGTATTCTAAATGTAACTGGTACTTGTTACTTTACCGCATTTAGTATTTTTGATGGTGACCCAACAAAAACAGTATTTAGAGATTATACTGACGTTAGAGTAGTACCAAACTTCTCTCACCATAAAGTTACAGTATTTGAATATGCTGATGGTGTTAACTATGTTAAGTTAGGAAACTATCAGACTTACTTGACTGACCTTGATATGTATTATTACAAGGTCACTAAAGCATATGGTGATATTACTGGAAGAGGTCTTGTTGATTACCCAGTTGGACAAGATTTTGAACCATCTGTAGATGAATTCAGAATTGTTGGTTCACTCGATGCTAACCCACTCGGCATTTCAAGTATTCGTGCAGGAAATGGAGATGGTACTGGAGACCTAAACTTAATTACTGTTACGACTTCAAATAAGCAAACTGGTGCGACTACTCCACACAACTTGTTTGTTGATAGTCCATTCTTGATTGGTGGAGTCACTATAGATCCTGCATCATATAACGGTTCATTTACAGTTAAAGAAGTCGTTGGTATTAACACCTTCACCTTTGTAACTAATAATGCCCCAGTAGAATATCTACCACCAACTGGAGATATTGATACAGCAACACTTACCATCGGTTCAGATACGGTAAGTTCTGCATCTCCATATATCTTTAACTGTTCACTGCGTTCAGTGTTCGGTATGAATGGAATGCACGCAGATGGAAGCAAGGCAACAGGATTCAAATCCATGGTTGTTGCTCAGTATACTGGTGTATCTCTACAAAAAGATAATAATGCATTCATTATTTACAAAGATGGTATTTTCTATGATGAAAATTCACTCCCAGCAAATAGCCTAGAGAAACCTCTACATACAAATTCTAATGCTGTTTTCAAACCTTCTTATGAAAACTTCCATGTAAAGTGTTCTAACAATTCATTTGTTCAGTGCGTTTCTATCTTCGCAATTGGTTTTGCTAAGCACTTTATTACAGATACTGGTGGTGATATGTCTATCACCAACTCCAACTCAAACTTTGGTAATACATCATTAGAATCTATTGGTTTCAAACCAGAATCGTTTGATAGAGATGACGTTGGTTACATCACTCATATTATTCCGCCAAAAGAAGTTGCTAAAGATGAGAATGAAGTAACTTGGTTGTCTCTTGATACTGTTAAAATTATTAATTCAGTAGACCCAGCAAGACTGTATTTGTATGGTGCTTCCAATGAAGAGATTCCACCAGCATATCAAGTAGATGGTTACAGAATTGGTGCTAAAAATAATGATAAACTAAATCTAACAATTACAATTGGAACTGCACAAACATCATACAGTTCCCCAATTTTAATGCCAGTTTCTGGTGGTGTCGGAGTATCTGCCAAGAAGGAATATAAAGTAGTAAGAGTTAATGGTGAAAATAGCATCACCACAGATACAGTTTCATTCACAGAAAATCACCAATTAATCAATGGTGAAAGAATTCGTATTTTCAGTGACACTGGAGAAACTCCAGATGGATTGGATAATGAAGGAATTTATTTTGCTATTACAAATGGTGTTGGTTCAAACCAAATTAAAATTGCACAATCACTTAATGATGCTTTAGCAAATATCCCAATTCTTGGACTGACCAAGTATGGTGGTGTTATAACTATTGCAAGTAGAGTATCAGATAAACTTCCTGGTGAATTTGGACACCCACTTCAGTGGGACAGTGCAGAAACAAACTGGTATTTAACTTCAAGTCCCGTAACAACACAAAATGAAATTTATAGTGCAATTGTAGGAATTGGAACAGTTGTTATTGGTGAAGAAACTTCGTCTACATTTATCAAGAGACAATTAGATAACCGTTCTATTGATGATAAAATTTATAAAATTCGTTATGTAATTCCAAAGGAGTATGAAAATGCTAAACCACCAGAAGCAGGATATGTAATTCAGGAATCCAAGACTGTTGGTGTTACAAGTATATCATATACAAATGATGTTTTGACTACACCAAAAGATTTGAGAAACGAAAAAGTAATCTCAAATGCAATAACTGGTCCAGTTATTAATAGTAATCAACTAGTAACAATCACCACAGAAATTCCTCATAGTTTAAATGTGGGTGATACAGTTAGAGTACAAAAAGTTAGAAGCACCAATAATTTAACTGCATCTGGAATTACATCTACATATAACGGAATTTATGTAATTGATGCTGTTCCAAACAGCAAGCAGTTCCAGTATACAATTAGTGGAGTATCTACAAATCCTGGAACATTTAATAATGACATTAACCTAAGAGCAACTAGACAGCAAAGAGAAGCATTGCCAGTTGTTTCTAGAGATTCTTATAAGGATACCTATTTCATCTATAGAGTATCTCAAATTAAGAGACATATTCCAGGTAGTGACGGACAAGATGGTATTTACCACTTGATTTGTTTAGCATCAAATGTTTCTCCATCATCTAACGTTGGATATCAACTCTTCACTAAAGATTTTAATCAAGATGTGACAAATCTCTACCCACAGTTGGATAGAGATAATCTTAATACAAATCCAATGCCTTCTGTAACATCTGCAGATTTGAAGGTACTTGGAAATGTAGTTACCAATGATAAGAGGAACTCAATTACAAGAGAAGCACTTAATTATTTCACAAAGAACTCCAAACTTGGCATTGGTTTAACAGCAATTTCTCTAAGTGGTGTCGGAAACACACAAATCACAGTTAATACAGAAGTTGAGCACAACTTAAATTCCATCAAGTCATTTACATTTACATCTGGTTCTGGATACCCATCATCACAAACACTATATTCAGTAGAACTTAGTGCAATCACATCAAATGGTAAGGGGGCAACTGTTAAGGTCACTACAGACCCATCTGGGGCAGTAAGTGATATTGATTTGCTTGATTCTGGTTCTTCATATACTGTTGGTGACACTTTAAGTGTTGCTGGTGGTACAGTAAACAGTATCATTACAGTTACTGGAATTAATAACAATTCTAACACCGTAATGGAGATTGGTGGAATCTCCATTAGAGATTTGAATGATGTATTTGAGATTATTCAAATACCCAACTCTAAAGAGATTATTTTACATGCACCTTTAGGAATTTCAACATATGAACCAAATACAAATGGTGAAAGACCATTTATTATTCCATCTGGTGAATCTGTAGGGATATCTTCTGCACTTTTAACAAATATATCTTCTGGAATTGCAACTTTTGTCACCACATCAGCTCACGGTTTATTTGCTGGAAACAAAATCAAGATTGTTCAAACTGGTGCTACTAGTTTGCAAGGTGATTTTGTTGTTAGAGATGTAACTGGAATAACAACATTTACTGTTGTTTCGTATGGTGCTACTGTTGTTGGAGTTGCTGATACTGGATTTGTACTAAGAAAAACATTTGATTCCAACGCAAGAAATATTGGAAGTGGGGAAGAAAATCTAGGATCCCGTGCATCATATTTCTATGATAAGGTTTCAGTACATCTTGATACCGCATTTGATACTTCTAGCACCACTATAAGTTTCTCCGATCCATCTCCAGTAAAGAGAGGTGACTACTATACAGTAAACTCAGAAGTTATTAGAATTGCTAGTTCTTCAAATCCATTTACCGTACTTCGTGGTCAATTTGGAACATTTAAAACTTCCGTATCTGTTGGTTCCGTAGCAAGAAAGATAAAAGTATTACCAACAGAAATCAGAAGACCATCGTTCATGAGAGCATCTGGACATACCTTTGAATATCTTGGATTTGGTCCTGGTAACTATTCTACTGGTATGCCACAAAGACAGGATAGAATTCTGTCCGAAGAAGAAGTTCTAAACTCACAATCAAAAGAACAAAGAGGTGGTTCTGTCGTTTATACAGGTATGAACGACTTGGGTGAATTTTTCTCTGGAAGTAAGAAACTAAGTTCTGCTACAGGAGAAGAAACCGTTATTGATGCTCCAATCTTATCATATACTGGTGATGATTCGCAAGGAGAATCTGCATCTGTTTCTAGTGGAATTTTTGACGAACTTCTTGTTAGACAGAGACTAACAGTTGAAGGTGGTGAAAATAATAATCAAGCATCACAATTCTATGGTCCAGTAAACTTCACTAATAAGTTAACAAACGTTTCTGAACTTGGTATTGAGACCAAAAACTTCTATTTGAAGGGTACTGCTGCTCAGGCAAAACTAATTACTGTTGGTGTTGCTACTCCAACACCAGCAACTATTCCCTCACCCAAGTCTGGTGACGTTCAATTACTTGCAAACCCATCAGATAATTATGCTGGACATATTCGTGTTAATAACGAATGGAGACCATTTGCATTAATCAGTAGAGATGCAAACAGTCTTGATATTGGTGTTGATAAACTTTCAATTGGTATTGCAACTTCACCAGCAGCAGCATTCTATGTTGAGGGAGATACTAGACTTAAGAATGTAAGAATTGATGGAACCCTACAGATTACCCAACCACAAAGTTTGGGTGATGTTACCTTTGAAAATATCGTAGTCAATAGAACTGGTAGATTTACTGGAACTTGGACTGACCCACTAACTGGTATTGCTTCTGCATACACACAAATACATGATACTGGTATTTCACTCCTTAACGATTTAGAAGTCTCTGGAATTAGCACTTTTGCTGGTTCAATTTATGCAGAAAGCAATATCTTTGGTATTGGTGCAAAGTTTGGAAATATCAGAATTGCTATTAGAGATGACAATACAATTGATACCACTCTTGGTGATTTAACAATTGATAGTTCAAGTGGAAGAACTACAATTATTGATGATTTGTATGTAAAAGGAACTGATTTTGTATTCTCAACTGGGGATGAACTATCAATAGGTGGAACAATTAGATCTGGAATCCACCAAGCAAGAGATTTTTATCTTGGAGTTGGTAGTACTGATGGTTCTACATCAATTACACTTCATGCAAATGGAACAGCATATCCAAATGGAAGTTTGATTCTAAGAAAAAATTCTGTAATAAATGGACAAACAACAGAACTTATTCATAGAGGACCTTCTCAGTTTATTGTTAATGCTCAAGATACTGGAAGTTCCCTCTTAGTTAAAACTGGAAACACCGATAGAGTTCTTGTTGGCACATCAGGAACAATAACTGTATTCCAAAACAACACTGGAGTTGGTCTAAGAGGTGGACATTTAAAACTCACTCAAGCAGGTGATGGTGATGTTTCTCTTTCATGGGACATTACTCATAATAACTCAAATATTCGTTGGTATGCAGGTATTGATAAGAGTGATGGCAATGCATGGAAACTTGCATATCCACCAACAACACTAACATATAATACTGAAGATTTTGGAAATGCGAATGAAACTAAGTTAAAGATTGACACTCTTGGAAACACTGAAATTTTAGGAAACTTAAGCATTGGTGGAACATCAATTACAACTCCATCTGCAACATTTAATTTAATAAATACAAATTCTACAATTATTAATGCTTTCCAAGCAGCATCTTCAATAACAATTGGAAGTAACTCCAATACATCTGTAGTAACTCTAAGAAGTACCAAAAATGCAACTGATACAACAAATGCTGGATTAGTTGTTGCTGGTGGTGTTGGTATTGCTGGAAATCTTTTTGTTGGTGGTTTTCATGGAAATACTAACATTCAGGGAACTTTGAATGTTTCTTCTAATACAACTCTTGGTGGAAAACTGAATGTTACAAGTGATGTAACTCTTGGTGCCAACTTCACTGCTGCTGGAATTGGAACCTTTGGAGGTACTCTGCATATTGGTGGTGATTTAGATGTTTTAGGAAATGGTGAAATTGATGGTGACTTGTTCGTAGGAAGAGTAATTAAGAAAAACCCAGGTGCCCCAACAAACTTCCTCAGAGCAAATGGAACAGATTCAATTCTACAAAATCAAGACTTTATTAATTCTCTAGGATTTGTTCCAGGTCCTCCAGTTACAGTCACAACATATCCAATTGGAAACTCAATTCTTCTTGATCCAATTGATAACTTGTTTAATGGAGTTACTCAACAATTTAATTTGACAAGAGATAGTGGAACTCCATTTGTTCCAATTGGACCTGTCAACTTAATTGTTTCTATTGGTGGTGTAATCCAAAGGGCAAATACTGATTACTTTGTTCCAACAACTGGTCCTAATACATATTCTAGTACAATATTTTTCACAACAGCACCTGCTGCTGGTTTAAGTTGCTTTATTATTGCTCTTGGTGGTCAGGGAGCATTACTTTCCGACCCAGCATGGAATAACAAAGGTGATATTCCAGTTGGTATTGCTGATAACCAAGCAGTTATGCAGGCAATTGGAGCAAATGGCACTGTTCTTACTGCAAACTCCGCATCACAGACTGGTGTTTCTTGGCTTCCAGTTCCACCTGCAGTTCTTCCTGGAACAGTTGTGAACTTTGCTGGTTCTACAGCACCAACAGGATACTTAGTTTGTGATGGAAGTACAATTCCAAATGGAAATGGAACAGTTCAGGGAGTAACTGCAAACTTCTCGGCACTTTATGCATTATTGGGAACAACTTATGGTGCTGCAGGAAGACTTCCGAATTTAATTGGTAGATTCCCTGTTGGTAGTGGAAGTGGAAGTTATAGTATTGGTGCAACTGGTGGTGCGGATACAGTAACTTTATTAGAGTCTCAAATTCCAGGTCATACTCATAGTGGCACAAGTGCATCTGCTGGAAGTCATAGTCACCCTGGAACTTCAACAAGTGCAGGAAGTCACAGTCACTCTGGAACTGCAGACACTACTGGAAACCATAACCACTCTGGAAGTAGCACTTCTGCAGGTTCACATACTCATGGTGGATCTACTGGTGGTGTTGGAAACCATGACCACAACTATAATAGAACAAATACTTCAAATACACCAAAACAACCTGGTGGTGGAGAACAACCAAATAGAGGATCCTTTGGGGATAACACTGGTGGTGGTGGTGCTCACTCTCACTCACTTTCAATCAGTGCTGGTGGAGACCATAACCACAGCATTAGTTTGAATGGTGCTGGTTCTCACAGTCATGGGGTTTCAATTACTAATGGTGGAGATCACTCTCATGCACTTTCAATTGCGAATGCTGGAGACCACTCTCATACAATTACAATCACTGCTACTGGTGGTGGGTTGTCTCACGAAAATAGACCTCCATACCTTGCATTACTTCCAATCATCAAGTACTGATTTTTAAATAAATACTAAAAAGGGCACACTAATATGACAAGAACAGAGGTACAAATCATTAGTGATGGGTATATCGTAACAAACGATTTATCTAATGGGTGTGTAACAACAGCAAAACTTAATGATTTTGCTATAACAACAGGAAAAATTGCCAATCAAGCAGTAACTGCATCAAAATTAGCATCTGACATTCAGTTTTTTCCTGTAGGTGGAATTGTTATGTGGTCTGGTTCGGAGGCATCCATTCCAACTGGATGGGTCCTCTGCAATGGACAAAATAGTACTCCAGATTTAAGAGACAGATTTATTGTTGGTGCTGGAAGTGGTGGTAGTTACACTGTAGGAACACTTGGTGGAGCAAATTCAGTACAACTTAATGAAAATCAACTCCCTTCTCATACCCATACAATGGCTAATGCTGGGAGTCATGCACATACTGGAACAACCAGTGGGGATGGTTCTCACTCTCATAGTGGAGACACTGGAAATCAAAGTGCCAATCATACACACACTGGTTCAACTACTAATAATGGAAATCATAATCACCCATATACATTAACACTCCCACAAAGAGGAACAAGTGGTGGTGGAGCAAGAGATGGTGCAAACCCACAGGGAGGAACTACTGGAGATGGAGGAAGTCATTCACATAGTTTCACCACTAATGGAGCAAGCAGTGACCATAGCCACTCATTTACCGTTGGTGGTGGAGGACACTCCCATACAGTTTCAATTAATAATGCTGGAGACCATTCCCACACTATCAATTCTACTGGTGGAGGAAATGCACATGAAAATAGACCTCCATTCTATGCTCTTTGCTTCATTATGAAAACTTGATAAATAATTTTGTAGTTATTCAATATAAAAACCATGGATGCGAGTTCAATGAAAGAAGCACTTCTCAAAAATGGAGAAGAAGTTCGTCAAAAACTAGTAGAACTAGAAACAGAATTCAATCAAAAGAAAGAACAATTTTTAAAGATTCAAGGTGCTTTAGAAGCACTTAATGAACTAGATGAATCATCAACCCCAACAGAGTGATTTTAACGAATAAACGTCACCAAAGTCAATAGTTGACAACCTCAAGACTCAGTGTTATGCTGTATAAGTCTTGAGGTTTTCTTTGTATCTTTGAGAAAAAAACAAGACCCGTCTATGGTGGTGGACGGTTTACGCAGTGTCTAGGAGGGAGTGGTGTCCCTCCTTTTTTCTGCTATGATGAACGGAGTTCAAAAGCACACCAGATGTCCGTCAACCTAGAAGTTAAAGGTTCTCTTGCCAAATGTCTGGCAACTGAGAATTTGATTATCGAACATAAAAAAGTTCCGACTGCGATGTTCGATGTGGACCGTCGTGTGCTTACTCTCCCTACTTGGGATAAAGCATCTGCAACTGTCTATGACCTTCTGGTGGGACACGAGGTGGGACACGCACTGTTCACTGATAATATTGACTGGACTGCAGACTATCCTGAAGTTCCTAAAGACTTCGTGAACGTTCTTGAGGATGTTCGTGTGGAACGTCTGATGAAGAAAAAGTATCCTGGTCTGTCTAGGACTTTTTACAATGGTTATAATGAACTGAATGCTGATGACTTCTTTTCGACCAAGGAAGAGAACCTGGATGAACTGACTTTCATTGACCGAATCAATCTGTACTACAAGATTGGTGCATTTCATAACATTGCTTTCTCTGATGAAGAGAATGAGTTTCTGACTCGTGCCATTCAGACTGAAACTTTTGAT